>ERZ1047472.7-NODE-7-length-283736-cov-19.286893_pt1 | contig 283736 bp, 275 predicted proteins | sample MGYA00383095_ERZ1047472 | MGnify/ENA primary metagenome ERZ1047472 (study PRJEB29581, sample SAMEA5548365) | metagenome | biome: marine; feature: coastal; material: water | depth 1 m | study: Short-term variability in the microbial, nano- and picoplankton dynamics... | reverse complement strand
AATAAGTGAAAAGTCAATAAATGAGGTACAGCGTATAATTGACTAAAACTCAATTCAAGTATACAAAACTCAATTATACTCTTTATTCATACTTTTAGGGCATGCTTGCGCTCTATGCTCTTACGGCCATATTTATCGCCTGGATTTGGGTTGACTATTACCGTCTTATCGATATCTATGAGCCAGAAAAGCTGAAAAATTTCATTCTTGTTTTTTTTCTTGGAGCAACTTCAGTCTTTATAGTATTCTTCTTAAATGGACTAATATTCGATAAAACAAGCTTTAATCTTAATGGTAATCTAATAAACGATTTCTTGTATTGCACAATTCGGATTGGAATGCTAGAGGAGTTTGCAAAGATTAATCCCTTTATCGTTTTTTATAAGGTTTTTCGAAAGGAAGTTAATGAGCCAATTGACTTTATTGCTTATGCATGTGTTTCTGCTTTAGGATTTTCAGCAGCAGAAAATATTTTATATTTTAATAATTACGGACCTGAAATAATAAGCGGAAGAGCTGTGCTTTCTTCAATAGGGCATATGGTAGACACAGCTATTGTTGCCTACGGAATTGTTCGTTATAAATATAGAAAAACCAAGCTAGGCAAGTTTGAAGTTTTCTGGTTTTTCTGTTTAGGATCCGCAGTACATGGCTTATACGATTTTTGGTTAATGTTTGAGGGAACTTTAAAATACGGTGTTTTAATAACTGCATTTTTCTTTTTGGAGTGTATTTCAATTTTTGCGGTTATTATGAATAACTCCCTCAATAACTCTAGCTTTTTCACTTACAGTAAAATAATCAACAATCAAAAAGTTGTAAATCGATTAATTTTATACTATCTCATAGTTTTTGTCCTACAATTTATTTTTGTCGGTATTGATTCAAACTTTCCAAATGCTTTTGCAGGAATTGGTTTAAGTTTTTTTACAATTGGAATACTTTTAGTTATTGTAAGCAAAAGGCTTAGTAGGTTTAAACTAATAAAAGGTAGATGGTTTCCGTTAAAATTAGAACTGCCAATATATTATAAATCTGTTTTGTCAAACAGTGGTAAAACAATTTCTAAGCACCTTGCTGTAAGGGGAGAGTCTTACAACGAGTCATATTTAAATATTTTCTACAAAAAGGAATTTTATTTATTCCCACTTTCTAAAAGGAACTCTTCAATTAAAAAACCATTACTCACTTATATTGAAGAAAAAGTATTTTTAGCAGATGATGAAACTTATTATGTTGCAAAGGTTTTTCTAGATGATTCAAAATCTCGGTTTGATTATTACTTATTGAAACCAAAACTTATAGGTAAACAATTTACAAATAAGAAGTCGACTTTAGTAGCATTATTGAGAATGCAAAATCCCAATGATCGGTTCAATACGGAGCTAAAAATGTTCCATTTCCAATTTGTTGGATGGGCATATCCAAAGAAAATCCAAGATTAAAAGTTCCTAAATTAAAACAGGTTCTTCTAGTTATTAGAAAAACCTTTTTTGTTTAGTAGTAGACCAGCTATTTTATAAGCTCCTGCAATATAAAACGAAATTTGGTGTATGCAATAAAAATGTTATCAAATCCAATTTTATGTTGCGAATAACAAAAAAAAAGGGAATTGTAATTAAACATCTCCCCTTATAAAAACTAACGTTTGACGTTACTTTTCTACAAAATCTAGCGAAACAGAATTAATACAATATCTTAGTCCTGTCGGTTCAGGTCCGTCTTCAAATACGTGGCCTAAGTGGGATCCACATCTTTTGCATTCAACTTCTATTCGGTTCCAACCATATTTAGTGTCTTTTTGCTCTAATATACTTCGCTCGTTTAACACATCGTAAAAACTTGGCCAACCTGTACCAGATTTAAATTTTGTATCTGACGAGAATAAGGGGTTTTGACAAGCTTTACAAACAAAAGTTCCTTCCTTTTTCCAATTTACAAATTCGCCAGTGAATGCTCTTTCTGTGCCTTCTTCTCTAAGCACATTGTACTCTAAATCATTTAGTTGCTCTTTCCATTCAGCTTCAGATTTTACTACTTCAAATTTGTAGTTTGTAGCCGTTTCACTTTTTTTTTCTTGAGCACAAGAACTTAAGAAGAAAGATAAATTTAAGAGGAGAATTAGGCTAATGTATTTCATGATAAATAGTATTTTCGATTAAATTAATAACAATTAGAGATCACTTTAAGTTTATCTTTTTTTAAATGATAAGAGTGTAGGATTTAAGACAATTATGATCAATCAAAATCAATTAGTTGCCACTAAGGTTAATATTCCAATACAAAAAGTAGAAAGTACAATTAAACTACTAAATGAAGGAGCAACTATTCCATTTATTGCTAGATATAGAAAGGAAGTAACCGGAAATTTGGATGAAGTAGAAATAAGTGAAATTTCTAAAGCATCTGCGTTTATTAAAGAATTGGAAAAAAGAAAAGAACATATTTTAAATTCAATTGATGAACAAGGGAAACTAAGTGCGGAATTAAAAGAAAAGATTACTGAATGCACAAATAGTACAGTTTTAGAGGATATATATTTACCCTTTAAACCAAGGAAAGAAACCAAGGCAGATAAAGCAAGAAAAGCTGGTCTTGAGCCATTAGCTAAAATGATAATGTCTCAAAGAGTAGATAATTTAAACCAACTTGTAAAAAGATTTACAAATAATATAATAAAATCAGACGATGAGGCCTTTGAAGGAGCAAGGCATATTATTTCTGAATGGATGAATGAGAGACAATCATTAAGAGATCGATTGAGAAGGCAGATTGAAAGAAATGGCAAAGTAGTTTCAAAACTAGTAAAAGGCAAGTTATCTGAGGCAGAAAAGTTTAAAGATTACTTTGATTGGGAGGAAGATTTATATCGAATACCAGCACATCGTTTTTTAGCAATTTCAAGAGGAGAGAAGTTAGGTTACCTTAGGTTTAAGATTTCTATGCCTAAAGGCGAAATGGAAGACTTTATTTCTTCTTATTTTACAAAGGGGAGTAATCCAGAAATAAATGAGCAGATTAAACTGGCAGCAAAGGATGCATGGAAGCGACTTTTACATCCTGCTTTAGAAAATGAATTTAAAAAGTTTCATAAAGAAAAGGCCGATAAAACTTCTATAAAAGTATTTGGTGAAAATCTAAAGCAATTGCTTGTAGCAGCGCCATTAGGAGAGAGAAGGATATTAGCCATAGATCCAGGTTTTAGAACTGGTTGCAAGCTTGTGTGTTTAGATGAAACAGGTAAATTGCTGTATAACGAAACGATTTATCCTCATCCACCAAAGAATGATTCGAAACAAGCGATTAAGAAGCTAGCTACTTTAGCAAGTTCGTATAAAATTGATGCTATAGCTATTGGCGACGGTACTGCCGGAAGAGAAACAGATCAATTGGTTCAACGAATTAGCTTTGATCGTAAAATTCAATCCTTTATGGTGAATGAAAATGGAGCATCTATTTACTCTGCATCAAAAGTTGCTAGAGATGAATTTCCTGATTATGATATTACAGTTAGAGGTGCAGTTTCAATAGGACGAAGATTAATGGATCCTTTAGCCGAATTAGTGAAAATTGATCCTAAGTCAATAGGAGTAGGGCAATACCAACATGATGTTGATCAAAAATTATTAAAAGAATCTTTAGATTATGTGGTTGAAAGTGCCGTAAACCAAGTTGGAGTTAATTTAAATACTGCCAGTATACATGTGCTTAAATACATAGCTGGGGTTGGTCCTAAATTAGCTGAAAGAATAATTGAATATAGAAATGAAAAGGGAATATTTGATTCAAGAGCAGAACTTAAAAAAGTAAAAGGTTTTGGCGAATTAGCTTTTCAGCAAGCCTCAGGTTTTTTAAGAATTTATAAAGAAGAATTTAGTTTGGATGCTACAGGGATTCATCCTGAAATGTATTTTATAATTCAAAAAATATTAAAAGCAAATAAGATTCAATTATCCGAAGTGAAAGCTAAAAAGGAGGTAATTGATAAAATTGATTTCAAAGCATATTCCAATACTACCTTTGGTGATATTAGTTTGCAGGATGCTAAAAATGAATTTATTAGGGCAGGGGTAGATGTGCGAAGAAAAAAGAAACAATTTCAGTTTGATCCTAATTTAAAAAATATTGAGCAACTAAAGATAGGAATGACCCTACCAGGATTAGTTTCAAACATAACAAATTTTGGGGCTTTTGTAAACATTGGAATTAAACAGGATGGATTGGTTCATTTATCAAATATGGCAAATGAATTTGTGAAAGATCCGAATGAATTTGTTTACCTGGGAAAACAAATAATTGTTAAAGTATTGGAAGTTGATATAAAAAGAAATAGGATTCAATTATCAATGAAGGATTAAGAATAGGTTCTATAGTATACTCCTTGATTAGAGCAATTACAAAAACTATAAAATTTGACTATTGAATGGTTACTTTAAATTTTAAAGGATTTATTTTATCCTTGATTTTTTATAAATGAACAAGAGATATTTAGTTTCGACACTGTTATTTTATTTTATAAGCTTAGTCTCTCTCGGACAAGCTATGGAGGAGGACTATGCAATTTATTCAAATAACTTCGACTTTAAACAAGGTATTTATCTTTCGTTTAATGAGTTTAAATCCAATAGCCCAGGTTTAATTGAAGAATTTGAAAGACGTGGGAATAATATTTTAGTTTTTAATGATTCTGCCAAAAAATTCTTAGCAGTTAATCCCAATTCAGTTTGGGGATATTGCTACGATAATAACGTATATATTTCTGCAGAAGGAGGTTTTTGGAAGATTGTTAATGTTGGACAGTTGTCTCAATTTACTGCAATTGTAATAACTAAATTTCAAACAGTAGATACTTTTGGTTTCCCAATAGAACGTTATTCAAAAGTTTTGAGCCAGTTATTTTTAGATTTTAATACAGGTGAGGTAAAACGACTGAAAAAGGAAAATTTATTGCCCTATTTGGAGGAAACAAATATTTTGAGCAAAAAGGTAGAAAAGAAACTAAAATCAGAAGAAGGCCTAATAATGGCACTTAAGGAATACAACAAATTAAACCCAATTTATTTTCCATAATTATGAATAACATCGCTACACTATTATTTCTTTTTTTATTTTCTATAACTGCTTTCTCTCAAGAAATTAAACACTCAGAAACTGCCTTAATTAAGGATGTCATGGAGATGCAAGAATTAAGCTGGAATAAAGGAGATATAGAGTCTTTTATGAGTGGTTATTGGAAGTCGGATTCTTTACTTTTTATAGGAAGCAAAGGCCCTACTTACGGTTGGCATAAAACCTTATCAAACTATCAAAACTCTTACCCAAATAAAGAAAAAATGGGTCAACTTAGCTTTGGTTATTTAAAAATTGAGTTGATAGATAAATCAAATGCCTATGTTATTGGTACTTGGGAACTGAATCGTAAAGAAGATACATTACAAGGTCACTTTTCATTGATTTGGAAAAAAATTGAAGGAAGTTGGAAGATTATTGCTGACCATTCTTCATAAATAATCAGGGTTTTTAAGAAGTCTTTTTTTCTAAAGAATTATATTTGTCCATCACATGAAGAATAATAGGCTAATACTTAATCAGAAACAAATTGATTTAACTATCCAACGCCTTTGTTATCAATTAATTGAGAATCACAACAGCTTTGAAAACTCTGTTATTTTAGGACTTCAGCCTAGAGGAGTATTTCTTGCACAAAAAATAGTAAATCATTTACAAGGAATTTTTCCTGATTCGAACATTAAGTTTGGAGTTTTAGATGCAACTTTTTTTAGAGATGACTTTAGAAGAAGAGACAACCCAATAATTCCGAATAAAACAAAAATTGACTTTATTATAGAAGACAAGAAAGTAATATTGATTGATGATGTTTTATATACAGGAAGAACAATAAGGGCAGGCTTGGATGCTATGTTAGCCTATGGAAGGCCAAGTTTGGTTGAGTTATTAGTTTTAATCGACAGAAGATTAAGTAGGCACCTTCCTATAGAACCCAATTATGTTGGAACTACTGTTGATTCCGTAATTAGTGAAAGGGTTGAAGTACAATGGGAAGAAATAGACGGTAAAAATGAGGTTGTACTTAAAGAAAATATAAAAGCCTAATGGAAAGTTTATCTACCAAGCACTTATTAGGAATTAAGCACATAAGCCCTACTGATATTCAACAAATATTTGAAACAGCAGATAATTTTAAAGAGGTAATTAATAGACCAATCAAAAAAGTTCCTTCTTTAAGAGATATTACAATCGCAAATTTATTTTTTGAAAACTCCACAAGAACCAAACTTTCTTTCGAATTAGCAGAAAAGCGCTTGTCTGCAGACGTAATAAATTTTTCTGCTGCTGCATCGTCAGTTAGTAAGGGAGAAACCCTAATTGATACCGTAAATAATATTCTATCAATGAAGGTAGATATGGTAGTTATGAGACATCCAAATCCGGGTGCGGGAATTTTTCTTTCTAAACACATTGATGCAAATATTATTAATGCAGGAGATGGAGCACACGAACATCCTACGCAGGCTTTATTAGATGCATACAGTATAAGAGAAAAGCTAGGAGATGTAAAAGGTAAAAAAGTTGTAATAGTAGGAGATATACTGCATTCACGAGTGGCTTTATCAAATATTTATTGTCTCCAAAAACTTGGAGCAAAAGTTATGGTTTGCGGTCCACCAACATTAATTCCTAAATACATATCAAGCCTAGGTGTAGAGGTAGAGTATAAATTAGAAAAAGCTTTAGATTGGTGTGATGTAGCCATGATGCTTAGGATCCAATTAGAAAGACAATCTAGTAATCAGCATGATGTAAAATATTTCCCTTCTATTCGAGAATACTCTAATCTATATGGTTTGAATTCTGAAAGACTAAAGAAGTGCAAAAAGGATTTGGTTATAATGCACCCAGGTCCAATTAATAGAGGAGTTGAGATTTCTTCAGAGGTTGCAGATTCATCTAATTCAATTATTTTAAATCAAGTAGAAAATGGAGTAGCAATTAGAATGGCAGTACTTTATCTATTAGCTTCATCTTCTTCTATTCAAAAATAAAATTTCTACATTTGAACTAAATCATAAAAAATGAGTAATACTTCATATAAAATAGAGCAACACGATAAATACTCGCTAATACAAGTTTTAGAAGATAAGCTTACCGCTAAAATTTCTCCACAATTAAAAACTGAGCTTGTTCTATTAAATAGCATTGAAACAAAAAATATAATTTTCGATTTAGACAATACAAGTTATTGCGATTCTTCCGGTTTGAGTGTTATTTTAGTTGCTAATAGAATTTGCAAAGAAAACAATGGCGTTTTAGTTATTTGCAACTTAAAACCTGCTGTTTCTAAGCTTATTGAAATCTCACAATTGACTTCAGTTCTTAATATTACTCCAACTCAAAACGAAGCAATAGATTTTATTTTCATGGATGAGCTAGAGAAAGGTCTAGAAGATATGGATGAAAATCTGAACTAGTGGCCTTTTCAGTTCTTATACTAGGAAGCGGCTCAGCACTTCCAACAATTTCTAGTAATCAAACTTCTCAAGTTGTTGAGTCTGGTAACTCCTTATTTTTAATAGATTGTGGAGAAGGTACTCAAATTGAATTAAGAAGAAATAAAGTCAAAGTTCAAAAGATTGATCATATTTTTATTTCACACTTGCACGGAGATCATTTTTTTGGACTAGTTGGCCTCATGTCAACCATGCACTTGTTAGGAAGAAAAAAAGAGCTTACAATTCATGGTCCAAAAGGACTAGATGAAATCATTCAAATTCACTTTAGAAATGCTGGAAGTCATCTTTCATATGATATGAAATTTGAACAAATAAAGGAATCCGGTCAACTATTATATGAAGATTCAAAAATTAAGATTTCGAGTCTTCCATTAAAACATAGAATTTTATGTTTTGGGTTTCTATTTGAAGAAAAGAATAAACCAAGGAAACTTATAGGTAAGGCATTAGAAGATTTTAAAATACCAAACTATTCTAGGAAAAGTATTACCGAAGGGAAAGATTTTATAACTGAAAGTGGAGATTTAATCAAAAATGGGATTTTAACAAAAGATCCAGAAAAGCCCAAGTCATATGCATACTGCTCAGATACTGCATATTACACTAAATTAATAAATAGCTTACCTTCAGTTGACTTATTATATCATGAATCTACATTTTTAGAAGAAGATAGAGTTAGGGCTAAGAAAACATTCCATTCAACAGCAAAGGATGCAGCAAATGTTGCTAAAGAAATAAATGCTACAAAGTTGCTTCTAGGGCATTTTTCTAACCGCTATGAAAACAAAGAATTATTTATTTCAGAAGCAAAAGAAATATTTGAAAATACTGAGATTGCAATTGAAGGGAAAACTTTTACTATATAAAAGAAGCTATACGGTGGTATACGCTTTAATTTAATTATTGTCTTCTAAATCTTCGAAACTTAAATCCGAAAAACTTGATTTAGGTTTTTCTTCACTTGGTTCAGTGGTTTCCTCATTCTCGGATTGCCTTTTTTCATCTAGCTCTGCACGAGTTATGATTTCTTTACCTCCGTTTAGTTCGGAAATTTTATCAAGTGTTTCGTTCAAATGATCGGTAAAACTTTCAAAGTCTTCTGGATAAAGAAACAACTTATGTTTCTCATAAAAGAATTTTCCATTGTCGTTATTAAACCTTCTTTTGCTTTCCGTGATTGTTAAGTATAAGTCGTTTGACTTAGTAGATTTTACATCAAAGAAATAGGTTCTATTTCCCGCTCTTAGCGATTTTGAATAAATATCATCAGCTCTCTTTCTTGAACTGCCGTTCTCATTTCCCTCCATCAAATAGTAGTTTTTAAATCAATAGGTAATCGTTTATAGTTCTATATTAACAAATTTAATTAAAAATATTTTTAATTTTTAGATGATAATTTATCAGCCAAAGGTACTCTTTGTAAACTCATAGATTATGAGTTTAGACAAGTTCAGATTTCCAATTGGGGATTTTAAAATTCCCAAAGACTATAACAAACAAATTATTGAGACTTGGATTAATGATATCCGAAAATTTCCTTCCCAAATAAGAAAGATGGTCGATGTTTTGAGTTTAGAACAACTAGAAAAAACGTATCGACAAGAAGGGTGGAGTATCATTCAAGTAGTTAATCATTGTGCTGATAGTCACATGAATGCCTTTATTCGATTCAAACTAGCTTTAACGGAAAAATTACCAATCATTAAACCTTATGAAGAAGCAAAGTGGGCGGAGTTATCTGATGGACTCCTAAACAATTTAAATTCATCAATTTTACTTTTGAAGGGATTGCATTCTAGATGGGTCTTTCTTCTCAATTCTCTAAGTGAAAATGATCTGAAAAAATGTTACTATCATCCTGAACATCAGAAAAAAATTGAATTGAGAGTAGCAATTGCCAATTATTCATGGCACTGCAAGCATCATTTAGCTCATATTGAACTAGCTATTAAGAATCGTTAATTAGTCTACTTGTACTATATGCGAAAGCATTCCATTAAAGATTAATCCATGAAAAGGAAGAACTGAAAACCAATATAATCTTCCTGCGACTCCAAGCGGCCTAAACGTTGCTGTTTGCTTAACCTTACCATCTACTAGTTTAAATTCTAGCCAAGCCTCGCCTGGTAGCTTCATTTCTGCAAATAATAGTAACCTTCCTTCTTCCTTATTTGCATATAATACTCTCCAAAAGTCAATGCTATCACCAACATTTATTGAACTAGGATTCGTTCTTCCTCTGCGCAATCCAACACCACCAACCAATTTATCAAGGTATCCTCGAATTTTCCAAAGCCAGTTTCCATAGTACCATCCAGAATCACCCCCAATACTCCATATTTTTTCAATTGCCTGCTTTTTATTTAATGCTTTCTCTTCTCTAATATCTTTGAAGCAACCAAAAGAAGGAACTTCAATAAATTCAGAAATATTAAAGTTTATTCCACTGCTAGCGTAAGAGTCTTTCCAGCTTGAAAGTATTTCACTATTCTGAATTTTAGTGAAAGCTCTATCAAGGGCCCCTCTGTAACTCAAAGGTTCTATTCCGAGTAATTCTTGTAAATTATTGTCTTTACAAACAACCTCAATCTTCATGCTATTAACTAATGAACTTGCAAGTTTAAAAGAAGTAGAGGTTACAAAATAAAGCCAATAAGAAGAAAGCTTTGGTGTCATAATAGGAACTACATGAATTCTCCGCTTTAAATTTCTTGCTTTACCAAATTCAAGCAGCATGTTTTTGTACGTTAATACGTCAGGACCACCAATATCAAAACTTTGATTGTAGGCTTCATTCTTAAAAATTACCTTCGATAAAAACGCAAGAACATCAGATATTCCAATCGGCTGACATTTGGTGTTCAACCATTTAGGTGTAATCATGTATGGTAGTTTTTCAACAAGATCACGAATTATTTCAAAAGAGGCACTTCCTGATCCAATGATAATTCCAGCTCTTAAGGCGGTAAACTTGTATGAACCTTTAGTAAGTTCTAGTTCTACATTTTTTCTTGATTCTAAATGCTCTGATAGTTCAGATTCGTTTATAATTCCTCCTAAGTAAATAACATGCTCAACATTCGTTTTCTTTAAGGCATTTCTGAAGTTGATTGCAGATGTCTCTTCTAAAGACTTATAATCTCCGGAGGAGGACATGGAATGAACTAAGTAATAAGCTCCATCTATATCTTTAGGGATTGACTCTAGAGACTTTTCATCGAGTAAGTCGACTGTGATTACAGATATTTTATCTTTAAGGGATTCTGGTGGGTTAAACCTTTTTTCGTCCCGAACACAACAAACAACGTCATGTCCTGCTTCAATCAAAACTGGGAGTAATCTTTTTCCGATGTAACCGGTTGAACCTGTAAGTAAAATTTTCATGCAACAATAGTACTCTTAAGTAGTTACAATTGTTTAGAATTCAATTCTTTTATACTTTTAAAATTGCATTGGCGTAGTTTTCCCAACTCAGCTCTTTTGTTTTTTCAGCAACATTTTCCCTTGGTAATGGCTTATCTAAAAACCTTATCATTTGTTTAGCCATTGATTTTATGTCTTCTGCTTCAGCTAAATAACCGTTATAACCATCTTCAATAGTTTCAGGGAAGTGGCCAACTTTTGTTGCTAATAAAGGTAGTTTAAAGTTATAGCTTAGCGATTCAATTCCCGATGGTGTTGCATATTCATAATACAAGCAAACAGCATCACTCACTTGAAAGTACTTGTTTACGTCTTCATTTGGAATAAAAGAATTTACAACCATGCTATCTCTTTCTAGCCCTAATTCATTTATTAATTCTAATGGGTTATATTCTCTTTCATCGTCTGCTTTCTTTAAAAAAAGCTTTTTTGCTAAGCCAAATACTGCATTTTTAACTTTCGTGCTAAACTTAGTATTGTCAAGTGTTGCCCAAAAAGATTCTCCGCATATCAATAAGGAAACATCATCTCTTTGGTCTGCAACTAATTTAAAAGCTCTTATAAGGTTGTGTAAACCTTTGTATTTTCTAATAAACCCAAAGAATAAGAAAACGTTTTCTTTTAAGTTATTATCAGCTTTAAACTGCTTAATATCGAAATTTGAGTCTGGTTGAAACAAATCGTAAATAGGATGGTACAGCTTAATAACTGTATTGTCGTTTTTTGTATTTCTTTCTCCGGTTTCGTTAACCTTAAACTTCTTGTTCGGAAAGGTTTCTTTTAATTCATCAACAGTTTTATATGCATGTACAATGTAGTTATCCGACTGTCCAATTCCATACTTCGTAAATAGCTGATCTAGTTTACTGTTTTCTTTTTGGATAACAAAGTGTAAATCAAATACTACTTCAATGTCTGAATGTTTTTGAAGTCTTTTTGCTAGCCAACCCAATGGTAATCCTTGAACAGCTATAGACCATTGAAAAATAACCTTCTCAGGTTTTAAATCTAATAGATATTTATATGTTGCTCTCCAAGAAGCCGGATTATTATAATTAGTTATATATTTTACTTGTATTTCTGTTCCGTCTAAAAAATCAGTTTTACTGCTCTTATCTACAAATTCTCTAGGGATTATCGCAGGGTATTGTTGTGTCCAAGAAACAATATGAACCTCAACATTATCAATCTTATCTAATGTTTTTGCTAAAGATGTATTATAATTGGAAATACCCCCTTTAAACTTTGGACCAGGTCCAAAACAAACAATTTTACGCTTGCTCATTTGCTTTTTTGTTTTCTAAAGCTCTTTCATAAACCCTTCTCATTCCTTCTCTAATAGAAATTTTTGGCTCCCAACCTAAGTTTTCTTTTACCCAATCCATATTACAATACCTAGAATGAACACCAACTGGTTTGTCTAATAGTGTCTTAATTTCAGGCTTATATCCTGCAAAGTCAGTAAACATGTCGATCAAATCTAAAAATGTAGTTAACTGGCCTTGACCAATGTTTATCGCTGTGCCATCAGTTATTTTTTCCATTGCTAATAAAGTACAATCTAAAACGTCATCAATATGCACAAAATCTCTTCCTTGCTCGCCTGTTCCCCAAACTTCGAATGGTGCCTCTTTATTAGCTGCTCTAGCTGCAATTGCCGGTACTGGGTAAGTTAAATCTTGATCTTCACCATATCCTGAAAATGGACGAATACACGTAACAGATACTCCGTAGTATTTTGCCGCAATGTGTGCTAAATATTCACCAGTTAGTTTAGACCAACCATAAGTCATATCTGGTTGTCCCATTTTTGTGAAATCAATATCAGATTCAGATAAGGCAATTGCGTTTGTATCGGTCTGTAAATCTACAGGATAGGCTGCACTAGAACTAGGATAAAGAACTCTAGAAGGCTTATGTCTGCATATCCAGTAAAAGAACTCAGCATCAATGGATAAGTCCAAAGCTACCATCATTGGATCGCCATCAATTTTGGCTCTACCACCTACAATTGCAGCAAAGTGAAATACGTCAGCAAATTTGTCAAACTCCATTCCATAAGTATCTTGGAAATGGTTTTCGTTGTTATTTAAACTATGAAGGGTGTTCCTAAAATCTTCTTTAATAAAAACTAGTCTATCGTTATCACCATAAAATGAAGCATTTTTGTCAGTTTTGTTTAGGTCTGCTTTTAACCAAGTGCTTGGTTCTGTGCCAACTGATAAGTCGTCAATAAAAATGATTCTATCGTTTGTATTTTTAAATAATCGGTTTACCATGTTACGGCCAACAAATCCGCAGCCACCAGATACTAAATGCGTTTTATTCATCAAATTGGAATGTTATATTTGAACTAATTATAAGGCTGACGAATTTCGCCAAAAAATGGGTGTTTACAAACCTAATAAGAACAAATAATTTAGAATAGCATGGGAATGAATATAGAAGATTTAGGAGTAGATAAATCATGGACCTTATTTTTAGATAGAGATGGCGTAATTAATAAGAAATTAGATAATGACTACGTTAAGAATTTGGAAGAATTCTCTTTTATTGATGGTGTATTGGAAGCCATTTCTAATTTTTCGAATCTGTTTGGTAGAATAGTTATTGTAACCAATCAACAAGGAATAGGTAAAGGCATAATGACTCACGATGATCTTAAACTTGTTCATGAATTTATGAATGAAGAGCTTAAAAAAGCAGGAGGGAGGATAGATAAAATTTATTATTGTCCGGAATTAGCTGCTGTTAACGCTCCCTGCCGTAAACCAAATATTGGTATGGCAGAAGAAGCTAAAAAGGATTTTCCAGAAATTGATTTTGAAAAATCAATAATGATTGGCGATTCTGTATCTGATATAGAAATGGGTGTAAAAGCAGGTATGTATACCATTTTTATAAGTTCAGGAGAAAAAACAGAATTAGCTGATTGGAAGCTTGCAAATCTTTCTGAGCTTAAATTCTAATTTTTATTAGTCTAGTGTTGAAAAAAAAAAGGATACTAGTTGATTTGAATTTATGATTTAATCGCCTTTCCTATCAAATAGTATTAAACTTGCATTTCTAAATATTAGGATTTGAAAAACCTCATTATTATTGTCGTTTTTAGTGCTTTCTTAATTGCTTGTAATCGAGGAGATAGATATGGTGATGAGAAAATCTTTAGGTATAATATTCCAGAAGGTATTACTTCCTTAGATCCTGCATTTACAAATATTTTAGGAAATATTGATTGCGTAAATCAATTGTTTAATGGTTTGGTTCAAATGGATGAAAAGCTAAAAGTTGTTCCATCAATTGCTAAATCTTGGGAAATTTTAGATAGTAATAAGACTTATATTTTTCATTTAAGAGATGATGTTTATTATCATGAAAATGAATTATTTGGGAAAGCAAAGAGTAGGGTTGTAGTAGCCAGCGATTTTATATTTAGTTTTAATAGAATTGTAGACCCAAGTTTAATTTCTCCTGGTAAATGGGTTTTCAATGAAGTGAAGCGAAATCCTATAAACGAGCTTGACATAACCGCACCAAACGATACCACTTTAGTGATAAAACTAGAAAAAGCATTTCCGCCATTTTTAGGAATTCTAACGATGAAATATTGCTCTGTTATTGCTTCTGAGGCACTAGCTGAGTTTGGTGATGATTTTAGATCTAATCCTATAGGAACAGGCCCATTTCAATTTAAATATTGGAGTGAGAATACAAAGTTAGTAATGCTTAAAAATTCCAATTATTTCGAAAAGGATGTAAATGGTGAATCTTTACCCAAAATGGATGCAGTATCTATAAGTTTTATTAAAGATCAGGAAGTTGCATTTCTTCTCTTTCTAAAAGGAGATCTAGATTACTTATCAGGACTGAAAGGTAGTTATAAAGATGAATTATTAAATAGTAGAGGAGAGCTAAGACCAAAGTACCTTGAGGATATTAGCTTAAGCACTAACCCATATTTAAATACCGAATATATAGGGTTTCTATTAGATTCTACCGTAGATGTTGGAATTGGTAATCCTTTATTGAATAAAAATTTGCGGCTTGCTATTAACTTTGGCTTTGATCGAGAGAAGATGTTAAAATATCTAAGGAATGGTATAGGAATAGCTGCAAACTCTGGTTTTGTTCCTCAAGGTTTGCCTTCTTTTAATGCAGATGAATTAAAAGGTTATTACTATGACCAAAAAATTGCAAAAGATTATTTAGCAAAAGCAGGATATCCAAATGGAGAAGGTTTAGAAGAAATAGTTATTAGTACAACAGCTGAGTATTTGGATATTTGTGAATATATGCAGCATCAATTAGGCGAAATAGGTATAAGAATAAAAATTGATGTAAATCCACCTGCAACAAATAATGAACTGGTTGCTAATTCAGAACTTCGTGTGTTTAGAAAATCTTGGGTTGCAGATTACCCCGATGCTGAGAACTACCTTGCTTTGTTTAAATCGAATAACTTTTCCCCTAAGGGTCCTAATTACACACATTTTACTAATGCTACTTATGATAGCTTATTTGACTATACAATGACAATTAGTAATGAGCAAAAAAGGAATACTTTGTATCTTAAATTAGATAGTATAATCGTCGCTAATGCACCTGTGGTTCCATTATTTTATGACCAGGTTGTAAGATTTATTCCTAAACACATGAGCAATATTGGTGTTAACCCTATGAACCTTTTAGATTTAAGGTACGCTGAAAAAGAAAATCGAAATATTGACTAAAGAAATAATTCAAGAAAAAACAAAAAAACTAAAGCGAATTAGTAGGATAGTTCTCCTTGGGCTTTTATTTGCAATGGTTTTTTTAGGTTATCGTGCTTCACAACTAAGATTTGATTACGATTTCGAAAAATTCTTTCCTGAAGCCAATGAAGATTTGCTTTTCTATCAAGATTTTAGAGAAACCTTCGAGAATGATAATGATTTCGTTTTAATCGGCCTCACTAGTAAGTCAGGTATCTTTAATAGTAATTTTTTAAATCAAGTTGATTCACTCTCAAAGCAATTAAAAAAAGAGTTACCTTACTTAAGAGAAGTTATTTCACCTATAGACCTGAAGTATCTAGAAAAGGATTTAAAAGGTTTTGGATTTAGACAACGTAATTACTTTCACACTGATAAACCTGAGTTACTTAAAAAAGATTCTATTAGAATATTTAGTGGAGAAGAACCTATTAGAGATATGATTTCAAAAGATAGGCAATCGCTTATCCTCATTATAAAACATATTCAATTCCCAAGTAAAGTTAAATCTGATGAAATAGCTAATTCAACCAAACAAATATTAGCAAAATTCTCTTTTGATCGGGTAAATGCTATGGGTAAGATTTTAGGGCAATTAGAATATTTAGAAATCATGGAAAGGGAGTTTCTAACCTTTATGATAATCTCAATATTTGTTTTATTTATCTTTCTAATCGTGACCTATCGGTCTATTTGGGGCGTATTTATTCCTTTATTAACAGTGATGTTGGCCGTTATAGGAAGCATGGGCATAATGGAATTAAGCGGCACACCATTAAATATGATGACTACTTTACTACCTGTAATCATGCTTGTAGTAGGTATGTCTGATGTAATTCATCTGGTATCGAAATATTTGGAAGAAATCCGCCAAGGAAGAAATAAGGAAGAAGCGATTAAGAACATGCTCCGAAAAGTTGGTGTAGCTACTTTATTAACTTCATTAACAACCGCTTTAGGATTTATTACTTTAATTGGTGTTAGTATGGAGCCTGTTCAAAACTTTGGGGTTTTTACTGCTGTAGGAGTAGTTCTAGCTTTTGTCCTTTCCATTTTATTCATCCCGGCAATATTTATGCTAATTAAAAAACCAAAGATTGTTTTTAAAGAGAAAATTCAGTCCGTTTGGGATAAAAAGTTAGGTTCGCTTTTCATTAAAATGTGTAGAAATAGGAAACAAGTGCTATTTATCTATTTCCTAATAACCATTTTATCAATTGTAGGGGCGAGTAGAATAGAATTCGATTATTTCTTAATGCAAGATTTAGATAAAGAAGAACCCCTGATGAAAGAACTTGCTTTTTTTCAAAAAGAATTCGGAGGTATTAGGCCCTTTGAAATGGCAATTATGCCGAAAGGAAATTATTTAATAGATGACTTTGAGGTTATAACTGAGCTGGATAAAATTGAAACCTACTTGAAAGAGGAGTATAAACTAGAAAGTGTCAGCAGCCCTACCATACCTTATAAGCTGATAAATAAAACACTTAGAGATGGAAGGGCAGAGTATTATAAAATTCCAGAGAATAAGAAACGTTTTGATTACCTAAGAAAACAACTAAAGAAATTTGAAGGAAAAGAAGAGTTTAGCTTAATTGTTTCACCAGAAGAAAATTTAGGTAGAATAAGTGGAAGGCTTGTTGATCCTGGGAGTCGAGAGATGCTTGAGCGTTCTCAAACGCTAAAAAACTATTTTGAAAAAAATATAGATAAGGATGTAATTTCATACAAATTAACTGGAACTCCTGTTATTATTGATGAAAGTAGCCGGATAGTTTCTAAAAATATTTTTATTGGCTTACTAATTGCCTTCTTTATTATTGCATTAAGTATGGGCCTTCTTTTTAAGTCATTTAAAATGGCCGTCCTTTCTTTAATTCCTAATCTTTTTCCAATTTTACTTACTGCAGGTTTTATTGGTTATTTAGGAATTGATTTAAATATGACCACTGCCATAGTTTTTACCATCGCTTTTGGAATTGCTGTAGATGATACAATACACTTTTTAAGCAGATATCGACAGGAAGTTAGGTTGGGGAGAGGTAATCTGCTTGGATTAAGAAGAACATTTATTTCAACTGGAAAGGCAATTATAATAACGAGTATTATCCTGTTAGGAGGTTTTGGAAGCCTATTGTTTTCTACTTTCTTGAGTACCTTTTATATAGGCCTTTTCGTTAGCATGACACTGTTTTTTGCAGTTTTAACAGATTTGACTTTGCTTCCGATATTGCTTTTAAAAAAGAAAAAAAATTAATCCTTATCTCTTTTATTAAGAAAGAACATGCTAACCAACCAAATAACTACAGCAATAATGCTAACGGTCATGGTTATATCACCATTTTTATTGAAAAAATAGCTAACACCGATACAAGCAAATAAGACTAATGCAATTATTCCTTTTATTTGATCTTTTCTGTACATAACGCGAAAATAGCAAATCCATAAGTGCTTTTTAATATACCTTTGTAAAAACATCTTTTAAAAATGAATTATATCCTCTTTGACGATAGAAGAAACAATTTACTTCCATTTACTTATACAAGGCCTGTATCTGAAATTAGGTGCGGGATTTTAACTATTACAGAAAAATGGGCACATCATTTAGATGGAGAGATTTCGTTTCTTACAGAAGATTACCTTCAGGTTAAATATCCAGTTAATTATACTGCTGAGAATGTATACATCAACGGTTCAATTATTCCTGATGAATCTTTGCTTGCAGTAATTGAAAGAATGGAGGAAGGAGATCTTTTATTTCATTTAGAAAAAGAAAAAGTAATTGCTTTTAAATCGAATCAAAAAGTAGATTTAGACAACTTAGAGTCTTTTCAATTTGTTCAACATAACTATGAGAATGACTTTTTAGATATTAATGATGTTTGGGATATTTTCTCAAAAAATGCAGAGGCCTTAAAACAAGATTTCCTGCTATTAACAGAAGGGAGAGTATCTGCATCGCTTGATGAAACAAACACTCACATTGGCAATGATTTGTTTATAGAAGAAGGGGCAATAGTTCAAGGTGCAATCTTAAACTCAACTAGCGGGCCAATTTACGTTGGTAAAAATGCTGAGATAATGGAAGGGTCTGTTGTTAGAGGAGGACTTGCATTGTGCGAAAGTGCTGTTTTAAAATTGTCGACTAAGATATATGGTGCTACTACTGTTGGTCCATTTTCTAAAGTAGGAGGAGAAGTTAATAATTCGGTAATTTTTGGATATAGCAATAAAGGTCATGATGGCTTTTTAGGTAACTCTGTGTTAGGTGAGTGGTGTAATTTAGGTGCTGACACTAATGTTTCAAACCTAAAGAATAATTACGCTGAAGTAAAAATTTGGAATTTTGAAAAAATGGGTTTCAAGAATTCAGGACTACAATTTTGTGGAATGATGATGGGAGATCACTCTAAGAGTGGAATTAATACCATGTTTAACACGGCAACTGTTGTTGGAGTGAGTTCAAACATCTACGGAGGAGGATTTCCAAGAAACTATATTCCGTCATTCTCATGGGGAGGAGCTGATAAATGGGTAGAGTTTAGAACGAACAAAGCATTTGAAGTGGCAGAAAAAATGATGGAAAGAAGAGGTATTCCTTTTACTGAGGCAGATCATGCAATTTTAACTCATGTGTTTGAGGTAACAAAGAGTCACAGGAATTTTTAACGATATTCTGACATAAGAGCAGAAAAATGTTTTGGCATAAGCCTTGAATAATATCTAACGTGGTCATTATTTTAATGATTGCGTTTTTTTAACTGACAATTTGACCCAATATATATGAGCTCATTTCAATTTGACAAAATTTCTTTAGCTAGTGCAATCGATGATGAAGCAGAATTTATTCCTTTAATGACATCTGAAGATGAGGAAGAAATGAATAAGGAGGAGACTCCTGAAGTTCTTCCAATCTTAACTTTAAGAAATACAGTTTTGTTCCCGGGAGTAGTTATTCCAATAACAGTAGGTAGAGATAAATCAATTAAACTTATACAAGATGCCAATAAAGGCGATAAAGTAATAGGTGTTGTATCTCAAAAAGATGATCAAATTGAAGAGCCCAGCCTTGAACATTTATTTGAAGTGGGAACAATTGCAAGAATTTTGAAAATGTTCCGTATGCCTGACGGCAATACTACAGTTATTATTCAAGGAAAGAAAAGGTTTAAGTTACTAGAAATGCTTGAAACTGAACCGTATCTCAAGGCCAAGATTGCTCCATACGAAGTTAGTAAAACTCCTACTGACGCCAAGTTTGACGCATTGGTTTCTTCAATCAAGGATATGGCTCTTAGAATTATAGAACAGTCACCTAATATACCCTCTGAAGCATCTTTCGCTATCAAAAACATTGAGAGCAGTTCATACATGATCAACTTCATTGCTTCAAATATGAATGCTGAGGTTTCTGATAAGCAGAAATTATTGGTTGAACCTGATATTAGAACTAGAGCTGAGTTATTGCTTCAATATGTTACTAAAGAGATGAAGCTACTAGAGCTGAAGAACGATATTCAATCTAAGGTTAAAACAGATATTGATAAACAACAGAAAGAGTATTTCTTGAATCAGCAAATGAAGTTAATTCAAGAAGAACTAGGAGGAACTCCTCAAGATCAGGAGATAAAAGAATTTGAGAAAAGGGCAAAAAAGAAGAAGTGGAATAAAGAAGTAAAATCAAGGTTTGAAAAGGAACTTGGAAAGCTTCAGCGAATGCATTCTGCATCCGCGGAATATTCCGTTCAGGTAAATTATGTAGAGACTTTACTAGACCTTCCATGGAATGATTTTTCGAATGATAAGTTTGATTTAAAACGTGCAAAAGAAATTCTTGATAGAGACCATTATGGATTAAAGGACGTAAAAGATAGAATTATAGAGCACCTTGCTGTTCTTAAGCTTAAGGGTAACATGAAATCGCCAATCCTTTGTCTTTATGGCCCTCCAGGAGTTGGTAAAACTTCTTTAGGAAAATCTATTGCAGAAGCTATTGGTAGAAAGTATGTGAGAATGTCTTTAGGAGGATTAAGGGATGAAGCAGAGGTAAGGGGGCACCGTAAGACTTATATAGGTGCTATGCCGGGAAGAATTTTACAAAGTTTAAAAAAGGTACAAACCTCAAATCCTGTTTTTGTTCTAGACGAGATAGATAAGATTGGAACAGGAAGTTTTAATGGAGATCCTTCATCTGCAATGCTAGAAGTACTAGATCCTGAGCAAAATGAAACCTTCTATGACAACTTTGTTGAAATGGATTATGATTTATCAAAGATTCTATTTATAGCAACAGCCAATTCATTAAATACTATTCAGCCTGCACTTAGAGACAGAATGGAGATTATTGAGATTAATGGATATACCCTAGAAGAAAAAGTTCAGATAGCCAAGAATCATCTTATTCCTAAGCTAATTAAAGATAATGGGTTGACCAATAAGCAAATATCAATTCCTTCTAAAGTAATTGAAAAAGTTTGTGAAGAGTATACAAGAGAATCTGGAGTAAGAACCTTAGAAAAAAGGCTTGCAAAGGTTGTGAGGTTTGCCGCTAAATCAATTGCATTAGAGGAGGCATATGAAACAAAAATTTCTACAGATAAGGTGTTTGAAATATTAGGTCCTGGTCATTCTAAAGATAAATACCAAGGAAATGATGTAGCAGGTGTTGTAACAGGATTAGCATGGACACAAGTTGGTGGAGATATTTTATATATTGAAGTAAGTTTAAGTAAAGGGAAGGGTAAGCTTACCTTAACGGGAAATTTGGGCGATGTAATGAAAGAGTCTGCAATGATTGCACTTGAATATATAAAAGCTCATGCGGATGAATTTGGTATAATAAATACGGCATTTGAAAATTGGAATGTTCATATTCACGTTCCTGAGGGTGCAACACCAAAAGATGGCCCTTCTGCTGGTATTACCATGTTAACGGCAATAGTTTCAGCATTTACCCAAAGAAAGGTAAAGAGCAGACTAGCAATGACAGGAGAAATTACATTAAGAGGTAGAGTGCTGCCTGTAGGTGGAATTAAAGAGAAGATTTTGGCTGCGAAAAGAGCAAACATTAATCATGTTGTACTTTCAGTTGATAACAAGAAAGATATTGATCAAATTGATTTACAGTACATTAAAGGATTAGACTTCTCTTATGTTACGGAAATGAAAGAGGTTATTGAAATTGCTTTGCTTAGCTCAAAAGTTAAGAACCCAGTTCTTATTTCTTAATAACCTTGTAAGGCATTTTTATAATTTCCTTTTGGGAAATCCGAATCGATTGCTTTTTGCCAATTACCATACATTGCGTTAGGTAAAATGACAAACCTTGAACCGAATTTATTTGAGATATTAGATACAATTTCGTTTCTATCATTAATTGATAAATCCCTACTATCGAGTTCGTTATTAAAATCGGCAAGGTTGTCGCCTACATACATGATAACCTCGTAAGATTTATTTACTGCCTTTCTTCTTTCAGATTTTTCAGAATCACCTTGTTTTAGGTAGAAGTTTTTTTCATTAAAATCAAATCCAAATCTATTTAGGTTTTCCATTGTCCAATCTAGAGTTTCTTGATCTCGATTACTAATGAAAATTATGCTAAAATCGAGATCTGTAGCATGTTTTATAAACTCAATAGCCCCTGGAACAGCTTTCGCTTCTTTTTTTTCTACCCAAGCATTCCACGAGCCTGTTGTATAGTTTTTATCTTTAATTATTAGCTGAGCGTTGTATGGCGAATTATCTAAAACAGTTTCATCTAAATCCATCACTATGGTAGGAATTCCTGTAAATTCTTTATTATCCTTTAGTATCTCTAAATGATATTTTCCAGAATTGAATGCTTGGTAACAGAGTGCTTTATATTCACCTGCAGTTTGTTGCCAAACTACAGCATTTAAGTCTTCTCTGCAGGACCCTGTTGATCTGTTACTTTTTTGATTTGTTGTGGCGCTATTATTTAAGTTTGCGCATGAAAGTAATAAACTAGTAATCGTTAGAAAGAAAAGGTATTTAGTTTTCATTTTATTCAATAATAATACTGTTTCTACTTATAGATGACATGGAGAAAACTCCAAGAACATCATTTTGTACTTGACCTGCAATATCGGTAATATTTGTTCTAATATTTGCAGTTGGAGTAGCAAAAAGTCCTCCATTATTTGCCTGTGTAGAAACTTGGATTAAGTAATTCCAAACTACTTCATTAATACTAATTAATTCAACACTAACACTATCGCCAATAATAAAAGGTTCATCTTCATTAGTTATTCCTGCTCTAATTGGAACTATAAAAATAAATCCATCTGCTGCATCACCGCTAAATGCCGCATCTTGTGATAAGTTATATTGAGCATAACTAGCAGTATCAATAGGGTCTTTATTCTTAAATGCTTTTATCCAATACCAATCTCTTCTTCCTGCAAAATCTCTTGACCAAAACTGCGCATAATAACCTTCTTCAGCTCCTGGTTCTTCCTCTTCAAAATTATAAGTTATTGAATCTATTACAGGAGAGGGATTTAAGGTTGATACTGACATATAATCTTTATTATTTGCAGTGATTTTTAATTTATATTCATAACCTATACTATCAATTCTTCCATTTGTTGAAGGGTCATACGTGTAATTTCCATTACTATTATGTGAAAAATTATATATTGTGTTATTTGGACCTTCAATACTCACTGCCGCATTGCTAACTCCGGGCGTAGGTGAATTTAAAAAATAAGATGCTGTTTGAGTCACACGAATAGTTTGTAGTGTAGAATCTGACGAAACAAATGCATCGATTACTAGCTGAGTTCTTCCAGTATCTAAATCGAGGTCTATTTTATCTTCACAAGAATAAATTGTAAAGATTGAGGCTATTAGAAGTATGTATAAAATCTTTTTCATTCTATTAAAAGTTAAAGTTGTAAGAAACTGCAGGAACAAAACTTCCTATAACTGCATATCTTATTGCATCTGTTTGTTGAGGATTATTTTCGTTTTGCTCAAAGTAAATTGAGAATGGATTTCTTCTATTGTAAACATTGTAAACAGAGAATACCCATTCGCCTTTGATTCTTCTATCCTTGTTTTTTTCAGGTGTTAAGGTAGCTGATAAATCTAATCTGTGATATGCAGGTATTCTAAAGTTGTTTCTTTGGTTATCCACATTATGAGCAACAACAACTCCTTGAATTTCATATCTATTTGTTGGGAAAGTTGCAGGAGTTCCTGTTGAGTATACAAAGTTTGCCGAGAAAGACCACTTCTTATTCAATTCATAAGAGTTTACAATACTTAAGTTGTGCATTCTATCAAATCTGGTAGGGTACCATTCATCATTGCTAATTCCATTTACTTGTCTTTCTGACCTTGAAAGGGTGTAACTAACCCAACCTGTCAATTTACCAGTATTCTTTTTTACATAAAGCTCAATACCGTAAGCTCGGCCATCACCGCTCAATAATTCACCTTCTAATTCTTCATTAAAGAAAATATCAGCATTGTCTATATAGTCAATTTGATTTTGAAAATCTTTAACATAGATTTCAGCTGAGGTTTCATACTTGTTTTGCTTAAAATTTCTGAAATATCCGATGGCAATTTGATCAGCAATTTGTGGTTTAATATTATTGGTGGTAGGCAACCAAATATCAATAGGAGTAGAGGCAACAGTATTAGAAATTAGATGAAGGTACTGTGTCATTCGATTATAACTGCCTTTTAATGAACTGAATTCATTTAAATCATATTTAATAGAAAATCTTGGTTCAAGATTATTATATGCAGCAATAGTTTCGCTTCTTTTGAAAGATTCCTCGCTATCTAATGGTCTTGCCACTCCCGGTATGGTATCTCTGTAATTTTGTTTATTAGCACCTCCTAAATAATTAAATCTCGAAAATCTAATACCATATAATAAACTTGTTCTAGCATTTAGTTTTTGTTCATTTTGGAAATAAATCCCTGTTTCTAAACCATATTTTTCAGGTAAACTAATATCATTTCTTTGACCTTCACTTGCAAATGTTGCCACAGCAGGTTTAAAATCATAATAAATAGCCTGAGCACCAAAACGTATTGTATTGTTATTATTTAGGTAATATGAAAAGTCTGGCTTTATACTTGAACTCACTATACTCGAACTCCACTCAAAATCATTCGCAGGATCATCTTCCCCAACACCAAACGCATAATCATAATCACTATAGAAAGCAGTAAGATTCATAAACAACTTCTTACTGAAAATATGATTCCACCTTAATGTCGAAGTTGCATTACCCCAATTAAATAAGAATCCAGATCCAAATACATCTCTTCCAAAGTAGCCAGAAAGGTATAGCTTGTTGTTTTCATTTATTTCATAATTTACTTTAGCTGTTAGGTCATAGAAGTAAAATTTACTATCTTCAAGATTGTCATTTAAGAAAGGTTTGGCGAGAATATCCGCATATGAGCGTCTTCCTGCAATTAGAAAGGATGATTTATCCTTTTTTAAAGGGCCTTCAATTGCCAATCTGCTAAAGATAACTCCAACACCTCCGGTCCCTTCGAGTTCCTTTTTATTTCCTTCTTTCATTCTTATATCAAGAATTGAAGAAAGTCTGCCACCATATTCAGGTGCGATACCACCTTTGATTAATTTTACGTTTTTAACTGCATCAGGGTTAAATACAGAGAAAAAGCCAAATAGGTGAGAGGAGTTGTAAACTGGAGCCTCATCCAATAAAACAAGGTTTTGGTCAATTCCACCACCTCTTACATTAAACCCTGTACTTCCTTCACCAACTGTACTTACACCCGGTAATAACAAAATACTTTTTACAACGTCTGCTTCACCTAATAATGCAGGTATTTTTTTTATCGTTTTTGAGTCAATTTTGTTGACACTCATTTCAACGCTTTTGATGTTGTCTTCAGACTTTTCAACGGTAATTTCTACTACCTCAATGCTATTAACTTGTTCTGTAAGTTCAACGTTCCTCTGTATATTTTCGGTAAGATTTATTTTAATAACTTTTTCTTGATATCCTATGTAAGAATAAGCTATGTCATATGTTCCTTCCTCTAGTGTAAGGGAATAGAATCCATATACATTGGCGCTTACTCCTACAGCTTTACCTTTAAGGTAAACTGTTGCACCTATGAGCTCTTCTCCTGAGGAAGCTGATTTGACATACCCACTGATTGTGTATTTTTCTTGAGCAATAGAAATTGCTGATATACATAATGCAATTAGGACCGTAACTATTTTATTCATTGGTTATTTTTTGGAACGCAAAAGTAACGCAGAGTGTAGCATTTTTGTTTAAGAAAATGACACAATAATGTTAAAAAGGATAAGCGGTCTTATTTTAATTTTAAAGAGGAGATTAATTAAGTGATAGACTTACCTCTTAATAGCTCTGTCCATCTGCCTTTGAGCATCTTTACTTTTTAAAGTTTCTCTTTTGTCATGCATTTTTTTACCCTTTGCTAAAGCAATATTAAGTTTAGCTTTTCCCGATTCATTAATGAAAAGTAGAGTAGGTACTATGGTTAAACCAACATCTTTAATTTTTTTCTCAAGCTTTTCTAGTTCGCCTTTATGTAAAAGTAGTTTTCTTGGTCTTTTAGCCTCATGGTTTGTAAAGCTTGCTTCAGAATATGGAGTAATGTCAATATTATAAACGAATAACTCACCCTTTTTGAATGCACAATAGCCCTCTTTTATTGAAGCTTTACTTTCTCTAATGGATTTAATTTCAGTTCCTCTTAACTGAATTCCAGCTTCAAATTTGTCAATAAATTCATACTCGAAAGAGGCTTTCTTGTTTTTTATACTTACTGAATTGGAAAATTTTGAAGACATAATTCAAAGTTAATAATCAATTGAAGTTTAATTCAGTTTTACTTGAAAAAATGGATGTTTTCTGCTTTTGTTTTATTTAAATAAGAATGAATTAAAATAGACATGTCTTGATCATCATATGCTGAATTAAGGTGTGGTTTCACTTCATCTATGTTTTCTATAGAAACAGAATCTTTTACTCTTCCATAGCCTTTATATCTGCCTTTTTCAACTAAAATAATTGCGTTTTCTTTGCTATTTTCAAGTGGTTCTTTAATCATAAAAGTTGAATTAATAATAATTCTTTCTTCAATAGCTTTTTTAACTCGGTTGTTGTATTCATAAGCATTCTCTTTGCCACAGCAAGCTCCCTCGCATTCAAATTCTTCGATATAATTGCATTTTCCTGTACCTATTGGTTGCAAACCAGAAAGCCGCGGGCACAGCTGAAACTCATAAACGATATTTTTTAAAAAATTTTTGATTTCTGATTGACTTTTAAATACTATCAATGGTTTATCAAATTTTCCAGACCTACCGATATTAAATCTTAAATAACCGTTTCTGTCTTCATACTTAAATAGTCCATAGTTTAGGGTTACTCTTTTCATCGAGCGATTATACCTAGGCCAATGTTTTTTAATTTCAGTCGCTTCAATAATGTCGACTAATAATTCATTTTCAATTTCTTGATAGTTAAGCCCAAAAACGTTTTTCACAAAATAGTTTTTTGAGCCAGTGTTAGAATTTCCTGAAAAATGCGAGTGAACTCGTTTTTTTATGTTTTTTGCTTTTCCGATATAAACAATCTCTTTCTTCTGATTCAAGAAGTAATAGATTCCTTGTTTTTCGGGTAAAGCCATAAAATCACTTTTGGGCATATTAGGAGGTAAAAGAGCTTCTAATGATTGAGGTTTTAATGAATTTGTTATGAACTCTTGATTATCTTTTTGCAATAATAATCCAAAAAGAAGGGTAGTGGCACGAGCATCTCCTGCTGCTCTATGTCTATTATTAAGTATAATACCTAAGCTTTCACATAATCTTCCCAAGCTGTAGGATAACTTGCCTGGTAGTATTTTTCTACTAAGTCTTACAGTGCAAAGTTTTTTACGCCTAAACTGAATTCCAATTCGATTAAATTCTGCTTTAATAAAGTTGTAATCGAAATTAACATTATGTGCTACAAATATTTGATTGTTAGTTATCTTTAGTATTTCCTCTGCTATGTCCTTAAATAAAGGAGCTTCTGCCACCATTTCATCAGTAATCCCGGTAAGTTTTGTAATGTTGTATGGAATTTGTCGACATGGATTTATAAGGCTTTGGTACTCTTTTACTATTCTTTTTCCATCAAAAATATAGATTGCGATTTCAGTTATTCTGCTATTCGTCGCGCTTCCGCCTGTTGTTTCTATATCTATTATTGAGTACACTATTCAAAGGTAATTATAAGGCATAAAAAAACCGCTTGCGTCTGCAAGCGGTTTTTTTATAAAAATGTGTTATACAGTTTATGCATTTACAGACACCTTAGGTGCTGCTTCCATTATTTCAGCATTTGCATTATCATTAAACTGCTTAAAATTGTTTACAAAAGATTCTGCTAGAACATTTGCTTTCTTATCGTAAGCAGCTTTATCAGTCCAAGTGTTTTTTGGGTTTAAAATATCTGCAGGAACGTTAGGGCAAGTATTTGGCATTGCAAGGCCAAATACTCCGTGCTCAGTATATTCAACATCATTCAGCTGATTAGTCAAAGCTGCTGTAATCATTTCTCTTGTATATCTTAGCTTTAATCTAGAACCTACGCCATATTCACCACCAGACCAACCTGTGTTTATTAGCCATACATTTACATTACTTTTAGCCATTTTTTCACCAAGCATTTCTGCATATTTTGTTGGATGTAAGGGCATAAATGGAGCTCCAAAACAGGCTGAGAATGCAGTTTGTGGTTCTGTAATACCAGCTTCTGTACCTGCAACTTTTGCAGTGTAACCAGAAATAAAGTGATACATTGCCTGACCTGGAGTCAATTTTGAAATAGGAGGTAAAACACCGTAAGCATCACAAGTCAAAAAGAAGATGTTTTTTGGGGTACCACCAATGGATCCTTCTTGAATATTATCAATATGATCTATTGGATAACTAACTCTAGTATTTTCTGTTTTTGTGCTATCTTCATAATCAACTTCGCTTGAATTATCTTTAAAGTTTATATTCTCTAATAAAGCTCCAAATTTAATTGCATCATAGATTTGTGGTTCATTTTTTCTTGATAAGTCAATTGTTTTAGCGTAACATCCACCTTCGAAATTAAAAACTGAATCATCGTCCCAACCGTGTTCGTCATCCCCAATTAGCTTTCTATTTGGGTCAGATGATAAGGTTGTTTTTCCTGTTCCTGAAAGGCCGAAGAAAACTGCAGTATCACCATGTTTGCCGACATTTGCAGAGCAATGCATTGGCAAAACACTATGATTGTGTGGTAAAAGGAAATTTAGGGCTGAAAAAATACCTTTTTTTATTTCTCCTGTATAGCCTGTACCTCCAATAAGTAAAGTTTTCTTAGAAAAGTTCATAACTGCAAAGTTATGTTGACGTGTTCCATCAATTTTAGGGTCAGCTTTAAAGCCAGGAGCACAAATAATGTTCCACTCGGCTTCGAAATTTTCAATTTCTTCTGTTGTTAGCCTTAAAAACATGTTGTTTGCAAACAAGTTTGAATAAGGAAATTCAGAAACTAATCTAACATTTAGTTTATATTTTTTTGAAGAGCATACTGATGCATCTCTAACATAAACTTCTTTTCCTGAAAGGTAAGCAGTTACCCTATTGTAAAGGCTGTCAAACTTATCAGCATCAAATTTAATGTTAATGTTTCCCCACCATACAGCGTCTTTGGTTACATCATCTTCAACAATAAATCTGTCTTTTGGAGATCTTCCTGTAAACTCACCTGTGTCAACTGCTAGTGCGCCTGTGTCAGATAAAACACCTTCGCCTCTAGCAATTGTGTCTTCAATTAATTGTGATGGAGTAAGGTTCCAATATGCAGCCGCAACATTGTCTAACCCTAATTCTGAAATAGAAGCATTTTTTGCTTTTCTTCCGTACTCGTTCATAAAAGTTTTTTTTGATTTATACTACGAAAATTAAAGAGTGTTTTTTTCGCTATTTAAAGTTTTAATAATACAAAGGTAACGGGCTTTTTAAGAATAGGTTCGAGAAAGGTTAAGTTTTTTATTAACAGTTATATTTTGGAAATAAATGTTAATTTGTAAAAAAATGAAGTCAATAGTTGTAATTCATTACAAATTGCTATTTTTTAATGACTTAAATGTTTGAAGGTTAAAAAAACATAATAGGAACTTATTGCTTTTCAAACCTAATTAGCTATAGCATTTATTAATTCAGTCATACTTGAATAAGGATAAAATTGTTCCTTTGATTTATTTTTTGATAAAATAAAATTTCTGCAAGCTGATTTTTGATTTATCGTTTCCGTTCTGATTATTCCTTCTTTGAGAATAGTGTAGGAGATGTAACCTAAAGGTTTAAGGTGTTTTTCGTAGAATTCAATTTTTTTATCATCCACAAAGAATTCAATCAAAATAACTGGAGAGTATTTTTTTAAACTATCTAAAGCACCTTTTAAAACAAAAGTCTCATAATTCTCGACATCTATTTTTATTAAATTAATGTTAGGTATTTTCTTGTGAGTTAAAAAATAATCTAATGTTATCTGCGGAACTTTAACAGTTTTATAATTAATCCAGTTTCGGTAAAATTTATTAGAGAATTCAAAATCAGCAGATAACACATCACATATTTGTTCTTTTTCAGGTACAGTAAACTCAATTTCTTTGTTGCTATCGCCTAATGCATTTTCTGATATAATAACATCTTGAATCTCGTTAATTATTAAATTTTTTCTTAACCTTTTTACATTAATATGGTAGGGCTCAAATGCATATACTTCAGCTTTTTGATTTACCTTTCTTGAAATTATAGAATATAATCCCGTATTAGCCCCAATGTCGATTATTACTTTACTTTGTTTTGCTAATTCTTTAAATATTTTTGCTTCAATTAATTCGGAATAAGAATCATTCTTAAAATATAAAGAGTCAACAATTCCATCATCAAATTTAGAATACATTTTAAATTGAACATCATCTATTTCGAGTTTTGATATTCCTGAATACCTTATTCTTTGTAAAATTAATTTTCTAATGAGTTTATCTGTTGTATTCCAAGATTTGTAAAGAAATCTAAGGAGTGGGTTGATAAACTCTAATTTTAATATGTTCATTCGATCATCTTAAATGACAAGAGTAATAAATCAATAAGTTCTAAGAAAGCTAAGTTATATTTTATTTATAAATAAGTTTTGAAAATAGGGATACTATGGTTGACTTTAAATAACTATCATTTTTTATTGATTTTATCTAAATAAACTATGTATTTGGGCATCCTCATTCTCTCTAATGCCGCATATTCAATTAAGGCGAATTTTATTTAAGACTTAGTTTTTTCTTCATATCACCTTCGTAATATGTAATAATTAAAAATGCAACATAAAAAGGAAGACTCGGAATTTTGTATCTTGATAATGCACCAAAATTGTATGATGTAAGTCCGATTGCTATTCCAAAAGTAATAGAGAATATTAAGAATGCTCGAATCTCAGGGTTATTCGATACGAGCTTGATAAACTTAACAGGATTAACCTTAAATAAAATGTAGATGGTTAACAGTAAGAGAATCAGATTTTGAACTGCTTCAAATAGAGTTGCAACATTCCTAACATCACCAATTATAAAAGGCCTATAGTAAGTTACAAAAAAGGCCTGTGGTGATTTTTCTAGTATACCTGTAGGAGTATACTCTACAGTTCCAAGACTATATCCTGACTGATTTCTTGTTTCTGCAAGGTATGTATGCCAACTATTAAATCCTTCGGCTACCGACTGCACGTTTTCAATTGAATATTTACCCGCATCTTTAGAAACTGACTGAATAATAATATATCCACCGCCGATAAAGCCTAATATTATTATTGGTGTAATTATAAATTTTAGGAATGAATTAGAAACATTTTGATTTATCTTTCCTTGCACCCAAAGCAGAATTACTGGAATAAAAGTATATAGGATATAGGGTTTTAGAATTTGACATAATAAGACCGAACTAATTATAGTCAAAGTTGACAGTACAATTTGTTTTTTCTGAATAAGATTTTGCGTCGAACTAAAAATAAACCCAACACATGCTAAAGTTAATGGGTCTTTTAGAATTCCTGATCCCCAAATACCTAAGGAGGGATAAAACAAAATACCAATTGCGAATAATTTAGTTAGACGAGGATATAAATTACATAAGCTTAAATAAAGCTTCCATACCCCTATAGCAGTTACTATTGTAAATAGAATACTAGAAGCAAGATAGTTTCCTCCGGTGAGAATATTGAAAACACTCAAGGCTTTACTCATAAAAAAAACATCCAAGGAACCAAATGCATAAAAAACATCAAAGGATTGCCCAAAGTATATGTTTCTAATATCCTCAAATGAGCTAAACATAATTTTAAAATATGTTTGAGGACTAGCCATAAATTGCTCTCTAAAAAAATTTCCTCCGGCAAAATACAAAAAGGTGTCTCCGCCTTTGTAATAATATACATGTATTAGAACGAATAATACCGCAAATGAAATTTTTGCGACAATAAACGGGAAATAATATTTAGAATATAGTTTTTTTGAGTCAGGCCTTATAAAATAGGCAATTGTAACTACAAATATTATTACTAATAAGCTAATTAATCCGTCGATTAATGAAATTTCTCTTACTAACAAGTTCTTTTCTTATTTTAAAAAATAATTTGTCAAAAATCTGATTTATTCTTTGTATCCGCTTTATTAATCTTAGATGTTTAAAAAAAACGGTTAATAAGCATGACTAGTAGATTAGAATATTTAATGAATATGACTTGTTTTGCAAACTAATCTAACTATTATCCTTTTTAGAATGGAATTTAGCAGAAACAATTTATTTGATTTTTTCACAAAGGATCGTTTTACTTTGTTAAATGGGACTTTATGCCTATTAATAATTTCCTGCGTTCACATTCTACTAAATGGCTATGAATTTGGAATGGGGGACCAGGTCATTCAAATTCCGATAATTAAAAAGTTAATTAATCCATCATTATATCCAAACGATTATCTCTTTACTACTATTGATGGTTATGTCAGTTTTTTCCCGTTGTTGATGGCGAAGCTAGTATTGCTCTTTAATGATATGAAGCTAATATATTATACTATCTATATTTTAAGTTTATTGATTTTTTATCGAGCAATTTTCGGAATAGCCAACCTTGTTTTTAATAGACAAGTTGGGATTATCTCGGTTTTATTAATGCTATTTTTAAATCCTTCTCTTGGTGGTAGTGTAATTTACTTTAGTAGACTTTTTCCTGCACAAGTTGTAATGCCGTTAGCCTTGTACTCTATATTTTTATATCTATCTGGAAAAAAGAAATTGGCATTTATTATTTTAGGAATTGGTTTTAATCTTCATGTTCTAGTATCTGCCTTCGCTTGTTTTATAATTGGTGTTCATTCAGTAACAAACTTTCTAAAAGAAAATGAGAAACTTAAATCAATTATAATTTATTTGATTTTGTTTCTTCTAATGAGCTTGCCTTCCATATTAAGAATTGTACAGTCACATGAAGAAATAGACAATTTAGCTGAAACGCTCCGTATTTTCAAGATTCAAGGAGGCCATCATAGCTTTCCTTCTACATGGGAGTTAAATACTTGGTTAACTTACTTTTTATTTTTACTCGCAGGTATACTTGCTTATTTTAAAACTCCATTCAAAAAAAAGCCAACCTTTTTTGTAGTTTCATTTTTCTCTATAGCATCGCTCTGTTTTGTTGGTATTTTATTCACTGATTTTTTTCCAAGTATAAATATAATTAAGGCGCAGTTTTTTAGAAGTACAAATTATTTAACGATCTTTGTTTTAATGACTTTGGCAAATGCCATTCATTTTTTTTGGGATAAGAACTTTCTAAATAGAATTGTAGTTAGCTGTTTATTTTTGACCTTATTTCTGCCAATAACTATAAATAGCCTAGTCATTTCAATAGTTTCACTATTATTTGTTGGACAAAAGAGATTTTACTTTTCAATTCCAAAACTTAGAGTTAGTCGAATTCATATTATAGTTGCTTGCGTTTTATTTGTTGTTATTCCTTCCTCAATTTTTTTAATTATGCCTGAAGTGTTAAACCTTGTTCTAGATTTATCTAAAAGACATTATCTAAGAGTATTTTCATTATCACTTGTAGTGCTTGTATTGTTTAGTTTAACTGCATATTCCTTAAAAACAAGAAGGAACATAGTCTTTTTAGGAATTGTATTGATCTTATTTACCTTTCCAATGATGTATTCAGTTTTTCATTCAAATGATAGATACAATATGGATTGGATTGAAGCACAACTTTGGGTAAAAGAGAATACAAGCAAAGACGTTAAGTTGCTTACTCCACCAACTGAAATTGGGTTTAGAGTTTATTCGGAACGAGCAATAGTTTGCGAATTGAAGGATGGAACCCAACAATACTTTAAAAATGAATTTGGATTTCAATGGTGGGAGAAGGTTAATAGGCTAAACCCTGAGGAGAACCCATTTAAAAATAAGTCTGAATCTGAACTGATTAATATTGGAAAAGATTATGGTGCGAAATACTTGGTTTTTTACAATGACAAAGATTTGTCCTTAAAACAAGTATTTAGAAACGACACTTATGTTGTATACCAGTTTTAATAAAACTTATTAATGTCTAGGTTTAAAAAAATAGCTACCCTAAGTTTAGGACAAGGAATTAATGTATTGGTTGGATTTCTTTTTCTACCATACATGGCGAGGTTACTTCCTGTTGAAGACTATGGAACATATGGACAGGTTTTATTAATCGTTTCTTTTACTATCGCATTGTTTTCTTTTGGCTTATCTCAAATTATTTATGTTTATCTAAATAGAGGTGAAAATAAAAGAGAGATACTTATATCAAACATATATGCTTGCTTTATACTTGGTTTAATTGCCTCAGCAGGCCTTTATTTTTTAAGTGATTCTTTCTCTGAATTTCTGTCTAATCCAAAATTAGCAACGCCATTAAGATTTTATGCATTTGCACCTGCTTTAGTTATTCCTTTTACATCATTAAATGCATTTTTAATTTATAAAGAGGCTATTAAAAAATCAATTTCTATAAGTGTATGTACCAATTTAGTTAAGGTTTTTTTAGTAGTGGGGATCATCCATTATTATGGCTCAATCAGCCTGATTATAATTGCATTGTTACTAGTCCATCTCATCCAGTTAGTTTGGGTAGCTTTTTCTATAAAAAAACATTTAATTCTCAAAACTGAGTTTGGTCTTATCTACGAGCAAATAGTTAATGGCTTTCCTTTAGCACTAACGGGTATTTTAGGAACAGGTATATTGTATATTGATGGATTAATGGTTAGTAAATTTTTAGGGGTTCAGCAATATGCAATCTATAGAAATGGAGCATTGGAAGTGCCTTATATTTCAACCATATATTCCTCTATTGCAGCGATTATAATGCCCGAAGTCGCTCAGCTTTTTGCTAGAGAAAAATTTAATGAAATAGCCAAACTAAAACGAAAGGTAATTACTAATACCATGGTATTAATTTATCCAATTTTAGTTTTTCTATTATTCAACTCAAATGAAATTATTGTGCTTTACTTAGGTGAAAAATATGTAGCAAGTGGAGTAGTATTTGCAACGTATAATTTGATTCTTTTAATTCGTGTAAACGGCTATAATGATATTCTGATTGCCGCTAATAAAGGAAATGTTCTATTAAAGTATTACGCGGTAATCTTCATTCTTAATTCTGTACTAAATATCATACTTATTCACCTATTAGGTGTTAATGGAGCTGCAATTGCCACTGTTATTAGCCTATTTGTATTTGCCTTTCTTTTACTTAATAAGTCTCTAAAATTAATTGGTTCAAAATTTCTTGAAATTTTAGATTTAAAAGCAATATTGAAATTGTTGTTATTTTGTACTATATCTGCCTTGTTACTTTATTTTTTTAAAGCTTACTTCGACAAGAAACTATATTACATCCTATTTTCAGCCTCAGTTTATTTTCCCGCTGTTATAGTTTTTGTATTAAGAAATGGCTTTTTGTCTCCAAGTGTTAAAGAAAGTATGTTTGGTAAAATCAATAAATTATTTAAAAAATCACAAATTGATAAATAATACTCATACATATAATCCACTTTTTTCAATAATAATTCCAACTTACAATAGGGCAGGATTAATTGTAAAGACCATTAAATCTGCAATTAATCAAGATTTTAAATCTTTTGAAGTAATAGTTATAGATGACGGAAGTACAGATAATACAAAGGAATTAATCGGTGAATTGAATTATAGCAATTTACAATATTTTTGCATTGAAAATTCAGAGAGAGGAGCCGCTAGAAACTTTGGAGCAACAAAAGCAAAAGGTAAATTTCTATACTTTCTTGATTCTGATGATTTACTATATCCAAACCATTTAGAAGAAGCAGCTAAATTTGTAGAAAGAAAAAATATAGACGTATTTTTTCAGCAATACGAATATGTAAATAGAAAATCAAAAAGGCCTAACTACAAACCTTCTAAATCAATTTTAAACAATGAGTTAATCATGGTTGGAAATTTTATGAGCTGCCATGGCATTTTTATAAAAAAAGATTTTTTTACAGAGAATAAATTCATTGAGAATAGAAGACTAACAGGTTCAGAAGATTATGAATTGTGGCTAAGATATTGTGGTTTAACTAATTTTTATTTTAATGATGTAGTAACCTCAGCTTTAGTTCAGCATGAAGAAAGAAGCGTATTAAATTTTAGTGAAGTAGACTTAATTTCGAGAAAAGAGTTTTTTATTGATACGATAATAAGCAATAAAAAATTTTGTAAAAAGTATAGCTCTAGTATTGATTTAATTAAGTCTAATGCTTTTACCTATATATCTTTGCATTTGGCGTTGATAAAGAGTAGAAAAAAGTCTATAAAATTCTTACTTAAGGGAATAAAACTAAAGCCTACTTTTATTTTCAATAAAAGGTTTTACGCTATTTTGAAAAATCTACTCTAAGCTTGTTATAAACTTGAGAATTGGTTCATATTGTTTTTTTCTAGAGTAGTTTTCTATTGATGTGCCATGATAGCGCAATTGCTTATTTTCTTCCCATTCATCATACCATTCATTTAAAACATTAGAGACTTCTAAAGCGCTATTTGCAATTTTACCACTGTTTGTTTTTAGAATTAGTTTGTCGATAACATCTTGATCGCCTGGAGCAATCAAAATATTTTTTCTCAAACCTAAATATTCAAATATTTTACCTGAATAGATTCCTACATACTTATCCCAACCTGCATAAAATAAAACTTGAGATTTTTTGGCTATTTGCAGGGCTTCTTCTCTCGGAATTTTCGAAGTCACCTTTATAAATTCATTATCTAATGACTCTACTATTGTTTTTGAAACCTCAGGTATAGTTCCAACTCCAATAAAGTTTATTCGAATTTTATCTGAAGATTTCTCTTGGATAAATTTTGTAAATCCGCCAATTAAATAATCTAAGTTTTGTTCAGGATATAAAGTTCCTATTAAAGTTACTTCAAAAGTTTGGTTGGTTTTTGATTCTATATTTTCAAATACCTCTGATTCAAATCCATTTAATACCGTTTCAACATTATTGAAACCATATAACTTTAAATAATCTGTAAATGGTTCTGAAGCAGTATTTATAAGATTAGCATTTGATAGGTGCTTTTTTAAATACCTTTTTGTAAAAAATAATTCAATTTGATTTGAAAGTGAAAAAGCCCTGTCCTTTTTCAAAATAATATTGTTGAGTAAGTCTCTAAAGTCGGCAATAAAAAAGCAATTATGACGCATAGAAAGCAGGTTTGCTAAGCTTAAAATATTATAGGGTGGGGCGGTCGCAAATATTAAGTCAATATTCTTTTCTTGAATTATTTGATCACAGTAAGTGCTGAATTGGAGTGTATCAATATCATTTGCAATAATATTTCTAATTGAGTTATGGTATTTTTTAATCTTCCTAATTACCGGATTATTAGAAAATTCTAGCTGTTTATAAGGTAAAAAATGAATATCGAAATTTGCTTCCTTCTTTATTTTTTGATTAGGATTTGATGAAAGCATTTCTTCCCAAGTGTTTTCCGTTCCATCCCAATATTTGCTTACTAAAATTACCTTATGCTTGTCACCTAAATACTTAGCTAAAGTATATGCCCTAAAGGAAGTAATAGAGTTGAGTGGAGGAGCATAATAAGATAATAATAGAATATTCAAAATAAAGATTTAAAAGAGAACTCAAGTGTAAAATTAGATAACTTTGGACTCCTATTGAAAAAACCCTAAAACTAAAATAAGCTCATCTAAGTTGAAAAAAAAACGAGTTATATATATTGTTTCTAATATTAGTAAGGCCGTTGCTTTTGAGTGGGTTGTTGAGGAGCTAGATTCTAAAATTGAATTAGAGTTTATTTGTTTAAATAATAATACAGATACTTCTTTGGTCAGATTTTTAAAACAGAATCAGATCCCTGTTAAAGAGTATAAATTAGGCTCAAAGATTCAAATGTTAATGTTATGGCTTAAATTATTTATTTTGTTATTAAATAAAAGGCCAAATGTTATTCATACTCATTTGTTTGAGGCTTCTTTACTTGGGTTGAGTGCAGCAAAGCTAGCAGGAGTAAAAAATAGAATATATACGAGACATTATTCGATTTATCATCATAAGTATTTTCCTAAAATGGTAAAATATGACCGAATGATTAATAGCTTCTCAACCAAGGTTATTGCTATTAGTAAAAATGTTTATTCAATTCTTAAAAATAAAGAAGGTGTAAACGAAGAAAAAATTGAGCTGGTTGAGCATGGATTTAAGTTAGAAAAGTTTAAAAACATTCCAGTTGACGAAGTCCTATCCCTTAAAGGGAAGTATGACATTCCTGAAAATAAATGGACAGTTGGAATTGTTTCTCGATACATAAAATGGAAAGGAGTAGAGTACGGTATTAGGGCCTTTAATGCTTTTAAAAAAAAATATCCAAATACTCATTTAATATTGGCAAATTCAGGAGGTCCATATCAAAAAGAAATTAAAGAAGAACTTAATAAATTAACTAATGATAGCTTTACTGAAATTCCATTTGAAGAAAACTTATTTGCCTTATATCAACTATTCGATTGCTTTGTGCATTGTCCTATAGATGATAGTGTAGAGGCATTTGGACAAACTTACATTGAGTCCTTGGCTTCTGAAGTACCATCGATTTTTACAAAATCAGGTATTGCAAATGACTTTATAGTCCATGACAAAAATGCTTTTGTTGTTGATTATAAATCCTCGTTGGAAATTGAACTTGGGCTAAATAAAATATTTAAAGAAGAAGACTATAAAAAGAATTTAAAAGCAAACGGCTTAAAGTCAGTTGAGCCTTTTGCTCTAAAGAGTATGATTGTGAAATTAGAATCTTTGTACGATTTCTAGATTATTAATAAAACCTAAAAACAGAGTCTTCAAAATTGAATATAGCTTTAAATCTATCAACTGATTATTTGGTAGGAGCAGCTATTGCAAGCTATAAATTAAGTATTTATGAGTAATAAAAGTTTTTATTTCAAGAATCTAGATACGATTAGATTTATTGCTGCAATGATGGTTTTTATGCAACATGCAGTTTCTCCTGCTTTTAAACTTTTAGATATTGATGGAACAATTATTCAGAGGGTTTTAAAAGTAATTTCTAGCGGAGGGGTAGGAGTCTCTATATTTTTTGTACTAAGCGGGTTTTTAATTACTTATTTAATCTTCGCAGAGGTAGAAAAAACGGGTAAGTTCAATATTAAACACTTTTACGTAAGACGGTTCTTAAGAATATGGCCTTTATACTATGCTGTAGTTTTTTTCTCATTCATTGTTTATCCAGGACTAAAGGAAATATTTAACATTAATAACCCTCTTGGGTCTAATTTTTTATATCACATATCTTTTCTTAGCAATTTTGATGTTATAAATATTAAAGAAAATTGTGATGGTTTAAATGCATTGTCTCAGAATATCACTTGGTCTGTTTCTATTGAAGAACAGTTTTATTTGTTCTGGCCCTTAATATTTCTTTTACCAAAAAAGAAATGGGTTTATCCCGTAGTAGGCCTGGTGATCTTTTCGCTGATGTTTAGATATGCTAATATCGCTAATGTAAATGTACTCTACTTTCACACATTTTCAGTTCTCATCGACTTAGTAATTGGAGGCTTAATTGCCATTATGGTTAAAACGACTCCGATTTTTCGTAAAAGCTTAGAAAATACTAGTACGGTATTTCACGTATGTATTTTTGCATTAACGTTTAGTGTTCTATATTTTGAAACAACATTTATTTTTGGAGAACTAGATGTTGTTTTTGGCAGATTAGTTAGAAGTATACTATTTGCTTTGATTATTGCATCGCAGGCTTTAACAGTCAAAAAATCATTCTTGTGTCTTGGTAATTTCAATTTCACAAGTAAGTGGGGTAAATTGACGTATGGGATTTATCTATTACATCCTATAGTTATAACACTTATAGATATTTTATTTAGGGCAATAAAAGTAGATTATACGAAGTCGTTTATCACGCACTTTGGAGTTAGTTTATTAATGTTAATGGGAACCTTTTTGATTAGTTGGTTAAGTTATAATTACTTTGAAAAGAGATTCCTTGCTATAAAATCAAAATTTCAAAAAATTTAATTCTTATCAATTATCGTATTATCAACGAAAAAGGATTTACTAATGAAACTAATTACAAATAATTTTGAAACGATTTTAATTAAGATTTTTGTAAAATGATATTATTTCAAATAATTATTGCATGTCTCATTACCTTCGTTATCGTATATCTTATCGGTCATGTATTCATAAGTTTCACTAAACTAAAAAAAATCTCCTGAGATATTATTTGCAAAATTAACCACGGGCTTATTATTAATTACATCTGCAACTTCTCTATATTATACAAGTGGGAAAACGGTATTGATTGGTGTTTTTATAATCGTTACAATATTTAATTCGTTTTTCTTGAATTTTATCTAGCTTTTCTGGCTGGGCCCAAAGGAAAGCGGCTGTAATTTCTGACGGTAAAAAAGAAGAGCCCAAGTCTACCCAGCCATATTTATCTATTTCTCCTCTAAAAAATGCTGACCTATTAGTCCCTTTTTCCCATATTATTTCGGCTCTTTTCATAAACCTTTCGTCATTTATTCCTAACAGTCCACCTTCTCCTGCAATAATATTTTTAGTTTTATGAAAAGAAAAGGTTGATAAATGTCCAATGCTCCCTAAAGCCATTCTGTTCCCATTAGAAAAGCTATAGAAGCTTTCAATTGCTTGAGCGGCGTCTTCAACAACAAAAAAATTATATTTTTCTGCCAACACCATTATTTTTTCCATATCACAATCAACACCTGCATAGTGAACAGGAACGATAGCTTTTGTTCTACTAGTAATTAAAGACTCTATTAAATCCTCATCTAATCCTGGATGATCTGATCTACTGTCACAAAAAATAATTTTAGCTCCTCTTAAAACAAAAGCATTTGCTGTAGAAACAAAAGTATACGAAGGCATAATAACTTCATCTCCGGACTTAATGTTTAATAAAATTGCAGCCATCTCTAACGCATCAGTACATGATGAGGTAAGGAGCGCCTTTTTGATTCCATACCTTTCTTCAAAATAGGTTTGACACTTTTTTGTAAAATTACCATTGCCAGAAATTTTTCCACTTTTTACCGCATCCTTTGTATATCGGGTTTCGTTTCCTGTTAAAAATGGTTTATTAAATGGAATCATAATAATTAGAACTACTTAGAAATAAATCAATTATAAATCTAAACTAAATTTTTTTGGCAATTAAAAAACAGCTACTTCCAATTGGAATTTTTTTATTGTTTTTTATTCGATCTACTTCCCAATTCCAAACCCAATTTAGTATTGAATTTATGAAACCCTTTTTAGCAACATGGTTCTTTTCCTGTATTTTAACGTCTGAAGGGTCTGCTGCTAACCCTAATTTTGTAGGGATAGTTTTTAATAGAAAAATAGGCAAAAATAGAATTGAAAAGAAGTAAGATACGTATTGAATCTTAAACCCTAAATTAGAAAACATTTCATCTAATTCTTTTAAAGTATATCTTTTGTAGTGACCTGCATATTGGTCATCTCTAGACCATAAATTATTAAATGCCGGAACTGTTAGATGTAGAAATCCATTTGGTTTAAGATAAGTTGCTATTTCGGATACAAATGCTTTATCATCCTCAATGTGTTCTAATACATCAAAGAAACCAACTGAAGAGATACTGTTTTTTTAAATCCTGCATCTTTAAGCGTGGAACAAATTACATTCTTAACACCTCTTTTTTTGGCATTAGTTGCCCCTGAAATACCTGGCTCTACTAAAACTGTTTCTATATTCTCATTTTGAAGTTTTTTAGCAACAAATCCATTTCCACCTCCTATGTCAAAAAACACTTCTTTATAACTGTATTTCTTAATACTTTCAGCTATTACATCGTTCCTATGTTGAAACCAATAACTTGAATCTTCATATTGATAACAATCTATGTTTCCTTTTTCAGGGTACGAGATAGAATTATTATCCTTTGAAAAATAGATATTATTATCTCTAATTTCGATATTATTAGCAATTTCAAGCAATTCATAAAAATCTTGTCGTTTAACTTGGGCGAAATTAACTATTCATATTCACTTGATATCTTATATATTCGTAGTTTTAAACATATAAACCTATTATTAAATTGGAATTAATTTTTGCAACTCAAAACAAACATAAAGCTCAAGAGATTCAGGCACAACTACCTAATCAATTTAAGGTAAAAAGTTTGCTTGACTTAAATTATTTGGACGAACTTGAAGAAACACAAAATACCTTACAAGGCAATGCTTTGCAAAAGGTGCGGTTTGTTCATAGTAAGTTTAAAACTAATGCTTTTGCCGATGACACAGGTTTGGAGGTAGAAGAACTTAACGGAGAGCCAGGAGTTTATTCAGCTCGATATGCAGGAGAATCCAAATCATTTGATGACAATATGGATAAGCTGCTTAAAAATTTAAACGGAGAGAAGAATAGGAGGGCTCAGTTCAGAACTGTGGTTACTTTAATTTTAAATAATGAGGAATACCTTTTTGAAGGAGTTTGTAAAGGACTTATTACTCTTGAAAAGACCGGAGAAAAAGGATTTGGTTATGATCCTATTTTTAAGCCGGATGGTTTCGATAGAACTTTTGCTCAAATGACTTTAGAAGAAAAAGCCAAGTTTAGTCACCGAGGATTAGCGGTTGCTAAACTTATTGAGTTTTTAAAAAAGGTTTAAACTCATTTGCTTTTTTTGCCTTAACGATTTACATAAATTTGACAACCTAAAAATCAAAAGAATATGAAAGCAAAAATGAGCACCGATAAAGGTGAAATGACAATCGAATTTTACGATAAGGACGCACCTAAAACGGTAGAGAATTTTGTAAACCTTTCTAAAAAAGGTTATTACGATGATTTAACTTTTCACAGAGTAATTCCTGATTTTGTTGTTCAAGGTGGTTGTCCAGATGGAACAGGAGCAGGCGGCCCTGGATATTCAATCGATTGCGAATTAGATGGGGATAACCAATTTCATGATAGAGGAGTGCTTTCAATGGCTCATGCAGGAAGAAATACAGGTGGATCTCAATTCTTTATTTGTCACAGCAGAAATAATACTGCTCATTTAGATAGAAACCATACCTGTTTTGGAAAAGTTGTAGAGGGTCTTGACGTGATTGATGAAATCAAAATGGGAGATAAAATAAATAAAGTAGAAATTATAGAAGATTAATAGATTATGAGTTTAGAAATTACTGGAAGAATTTCCAAAGTATTAAGTATTGAGTCTGGTCAAAGTAAAGCCGGTAAAGAATGGAAAAAGCAAGGATTTGTTGTTGACACAGGTGCACAATACAACCCAGAAGTATGCTTTAGCCTTTTTGGAGATGATAAAATAAACATGTTGAGAAATTACGGAGCTGGACAAGAAGTTAAGGTTAGCTTTAATATTTCTTCAAGAGAATATAACGGAAAATATTACCACAACATTGATGCATGGAAAATTGAAGGGGTAGGAGCAGCCGTTCCAGGAAACACACCTCCACCGCCAAATCAAGAGCCACCTACAGCAATGAATACAGCAGATTTAAGCGCTAACGACGAAGATGATGATTTGCCATTTTAATTAGTGGATTCATTAACTCAAATTGTCCTAGGCGGCGCAGTAGGTGAAGCTGTTTTAGGAAAGAAAGTATGGAATAAAGCCGTTCTATGGGGATCCATAGGCGGTACAATTCCTGATTTAGATACCATACCTGGCCAATTTTTAGATACTGTTTCAAAGCTAGATATTCATCGGGGCTTTTCTCATTCTATTGTATTTGCCGTATTAATAGCTCCTTTACTTGGCTTTCTATTAAAAAAGCTATACAAAAAGAAAAATGAAGCTAGTACTTGGGAGTGAACCCAGTTAATGTTTTGGGCCATTTTTACACATCCACTTTTAGATATTTTACAACTTGGGGAATTCAATTCTTTTGGCCATTGGACTGGAGAATCGCAATTCAATCCATATTTGTTATTGACCCAATCTATACTGTTCCTTTTTTAATAACGCTAATTGTTGTTTTATTTCTAAGAAGAAATAATCCTAAAAGAAAGAAGATTAATAGAATTAGTTTAGTTACTTCGACAAGTTATTTGTTGATTACCGTAGCCCTGAAGGTTTATATTGACCAAGTATTTACAAATTCTTTAGAGAAGCAAAAGATTTCTTATTCGCGATTTGAAACCCGACCAACTCCTTTAAACACCATACTTTGGACTGCAAATGTTGAAACCAATGATGCCTTTTATATAGGTTATTATTCATTCTTAGATCAATCCGATGTTGACTTTTATAAGTTTCCAAAAAATCACGAATTACTGAATCCTTATCGAAATAATAATGATATAGAAAGGCTGTTGTTTTTAACTAAGAGTTTTTCTACTTTAAAGCAAGTAGAAAGCGGAATAGAAATGTATGGTTTAAGGTTTGGACTAACTGAAGGATTCGATCAGGGTAAAGGTGACTTTGTTTTTACTTATTTAATTCAAGAGAAAAACGGAGAGTTGGAGATTACTCAGAAACCTAATTCTTTTGAAGGAATGAGAGACTTATTGCCTAAGTTAATAGAACGAATAGGAGTCACTAAGTCTTTTTAAATCCAGATTTTATAAATCTTCCAAAAGACTCTCTTCCTTCTTTTGATAAAATTCCTTTTAATTCAGAGTATAAGCTTTTGTTTTTATTCTCTTCATCAATCTCTTTCTGAATATTTCTCGTTTGAATATCTTCTCCCTCTATATTCAAATCTGCTCTACCAGTATCTGTATTATTACCGGCTAAAGAATCTGCCTTTGTAAAGTTAGTTTTAGCTTTATTTTTATAGCCTTGCTGTTCTTGCAATAAACCTAAGTTATTATGTGCAATTGCGTCTTCAGGGTCTAATTCTATGGCTTTTTCATAATCGGTAATGGCAGCTTCAGTTTTTCCATAATGCCCTAAAATGTATGCTCTGCTAGAATATCTATAACTTTTATGAGGTTCTAATTCAACAGCTTTATCCATGTCTTTTATGGCTTCCTTTTTCTTTCTTACATGAAAAAACACAACGCCTCTTTCGCTATAATAATCAGCATTTTCAGGAAACTCTTTAACTAGTTCCGTTAAAAGGTTTAAAGCGCCCTTATAATCTTCAGATTTAAGTAATTGCACTGCTTTTTCAAATTTTGCTTGATTTGCCATAGTATTTCAAAAACACTGAAAATTATTGTTTGTTCAATTTAAAGAACTTAATTCTACCAAGGGTTTTCCATCGATTTAGAATCGAAGGTTTTATCTACATCCTTAAACATAGAGTTTTGAGTATTTTTTATTCCTAGTGGATCCTTTTTACCAAATAACTTTGATAAAAAAGCCAGAGGAACTAATAATAGGTAGTAAACAATTGAAAGAATTACATTGGGCATTATATAACCCAACAATTCAGCTATTTTGAACCAAATCCATTCAATTTTTCTGCTTAAGTAAGGGGAAACTATTCCTATAATTCCAACTGCAATAGAAATGCCTAATGACCAATCTAAACTTACATCGTACTTTTTATGACCAACGATATAAATAAATAGAAAACCAACACATATAGTAAGTGTAGTCTGAGTTGGGTTGGACTTAAGCTTTTTCATTAAAATAAAGTATAAATGAATGGAGCAACTGAACTACCACCTGCAAAAACTATTAACACACCTAATAAAAGAAGAACGATAATAATTGGGGCTAACCAGAATTTCTTCCGCTCCTTCATGAATAGCCATAAATCTTTTAAAAAATCCATTATTCTGTTTTAATTAAATACTATCAATCCATTTTGAATTTTATTCTCCATTTTTCTTTGTTTTCGTAGTCGGGTTGATCTGTTTTACAATAGACAAAATTATTAATAACTAAGTAATCCATTTCGGTACTCATAAAACAACGGTAGGCATCGTAAGGGGTACAAACTATTGGCTCCCCGCGAACATTAAAGCTTGTATTTACGAGCAAAGAATAGTCTGTTGTATCCTTAAAACTTTTAATTAACTCCCAATATTTAGGATTTGTCTCTTTTTGAACTGTTTGAACTCTTGCCGAAAAATCTAAATGTGTTATTGATTGAATGTCACTTCGTTCACAGTAAAGTCTTTCCCAACGATCTAATTCATTGTAATTGCTTGGCAATTTTTTCCTTCTGTTTTCAGAAACTGGAGCCACTAAAAGCATGTAAGGGGAATCAGATTTTAAATCGAAATATTTTGATTTATCCTCTGCTAAAACTGAAGGTGCAAAGGGTCTAAACCCCTCTCTGTATTTAATCTTTAGGTTTATTTTCTTTTGCATTTCAGGGTTTCTTGCATCTCCTAAAATACTTCTATTGCCTAGTGATCGTGGTCCAAATTCCATTCGACCTTGAAACCAACCAATTACGTTGCCATTTGCTATTTTATCGGCAGTAAAGTCAGTTAATTCTTTAAAGCTAGAATACTCTTTTACGGTGGCTTTAACGCGTTTATTCATCAAAGAAATTTCCTTTGAAGAAAACTCGGGTCCTAAATAGGTACCCTGCATTGAATCCATTTTTTCTTCTACAATTCTTTCTTGTTCAAAATAAATGTAATTGGCGGCTAACGCGGCTCCTAAGGAACCACCCGAATCTCCGGACGCTGGTTGAACATAAATATTTTTAAAAAGATCTTGTTGCAAAAGCTTACCATTTGCAACACAATTTAAAGCAACTCCGCCTGCAAGGCAAATATTTTCTGAACCTGTTATTCGCTTAGCTACCCGAGCCATTTTAATAACAATTTCTTCTGTAACGGTTTGAATAGCAAGGGCTAAATTACAATGAGATTGATTGATGTCACTTTCTTCAGTTCTTCGCTTAATTCCTAAAACCTTTTCCCAGGATTTTTCTTTAACCATTCTTAAACCGGTTGAATAGTTGTAGTATTTTTGATCTAGGAAAATAGAACCATCATCCTTAATATCAACTAAATGCTTCTTTATTTGAATAATAAATTCTTGAGTTTCTTTGGATTCAGGATTTCCATAGGGAGCTAAACCCATTAACTTATATTCTCCTGAATTAACCTTAAAGCCTAAGTAGTATGTAAATGCAGAATAAAGCAATCCAACAGAATGAGGAAAACTAAGCTCTTTTAAAAATTTAATGTCCTTTCCATTACCAATGCCAATAGAAGCTGTACACCATTCACCAACACCATCAATAGTTAGTATGGCAGCTTCTTTAAAAGGAGAAGGGTAGAAGGCACTCGCAGCGTGAGATAAGTGATGCTCAGGAAATAATAGTTTTACCTTTTTCTTATCGTAATCTCCAATTTCTTTTAAGCCATTAAAGATTTCTCTTTTCAAAAACATCTTTTCATTAATCCAAACTGGAATGGACTTTAAAAAAGAAACTAAACCTTTTGGAGCAAAAGCATAATAGGTTTCTATTAAGCGTTCAAATTTTAATAAAGGCTTGTCGTAAAAAACTATTGCATCGAATTCGTCTATGCTAAGCCCTGATTCTTCTATGCAGTATTTAATTGCGTTCTTTGGGAAATCAGCTGTTTGCTTTTCTCTTGTAAATCGCTCTTCTTGGGCTGCAGCAACAATTTTTCCGTTAACCACAACAGTCACTGCAGAATCGTGATAGAAAGCCGAAATACCAAGAATCTTCTTCAATTAAAATAAAACAAATCTAACAAAGGATTAATTCTTATTAAGTATTAATCCTCATTCTTTTTTAGACCGTAAACCAATTGACCTAAAAATGTTGTTGGGAATTTTTCATCTCCTTCAAATCCAAGTTTCTCCTCGGGATTTACCTTTGGGATATGATTTGTATTAAAAATATAATCCCACAGACTTAGGCTTATACCAAAGTTTACCCCATATTTTTTAGGAAGGCTATATGCATGATGGTACAAGTGCATAATGGGGTTATTAAAAATGTATTTTAATGGTCCATAGGTTATATTCAAGTTAGCATGGTTAATATGTCCAATAGAGATTGCAATAAAATGCACTATATAGGCCTGTTCAGGTTCAAAACCACCCAATAGCATTACCGCTAGCGTTTTTAATGGTTTATACAAAATATTTTCCATCCAGTGGTAACGTAAATGTGCAGCAAAGCCCATTTCTTTAACGGAGTGGTGTACTTTATGAAATTGCCACAAAAACTCAAAACGATGAAGTGCGACATGGGTTAACCATTGAACAAAGTCTAATAATATAAAGAATATAATAAGCTGTGCAACAGATGGTAAGGATGATAAATAGATAAGGCTTAAACTAGTGACTTTTATTCCAATTATTCCAAATAAATCTTCTGCTAAGGCATAAAATCCACTAATAAAAATAGAAAATAAAAAGAAGTTGAAGAACATATAAAAACCATCCAACCAAAAGTCTTTTCTAAATACAGATTGATTTTTTCTCCAAGGAAAAAGAACTTCTAATCCCCAAACAACAAACGAAATTAGAATTAATCCCCAGAAAAAGTTTTGATACCAAGGAACCTCAAACAAAATGCTTTTTAATGTCCATTGGAAACTTCCCTGTATACTGCTCCAAAAATTATTCAAAACTTCCATTATACAATATTAAACCTTCGGTTTGAATCAAATGTTCACTAGGTTACATAAGTATGTAACTTTTGTTACTCAACTTAATGAGTTAGTTAATTGTTTTGCAGAAAATTAAAATATGGAATTAATTCTTGAACCCTGGCCATGGTATGTCTCAGGAACTTGTATAGCTTTAATATTGCTTGTATTAACGCTTCTAGGAAAAAAGTTTGGAATGTCATCTAACCTAAGAACAGCTTGTGCTGCCATGGGGGCCGGTAAAAAAGTGAAATTCTTTGATTTTAATTGGCAAGCAGATAAGTGGAACTTATTAGTCGTTCTTGGAGCCATTATTGGAGGATACATTGGACATAATTTTTTAAGCTCATCAAAAGGTGTGGATTTAAATCCTGAAACAGTAGAAGAATTAAATAACCTTGGATTTACTGACGCAGGTAAGTATTACATGCCTAGAGAGTTATTTGATTATGACGTTTTCTTTGATTTTAAAAAAATGGCCCTGCTGATAATCGGAGGATTTTTAGTCGGTTTTGGAACTCGTTACGCAGGTGGTTGTACTTCAGGTCATGCAATTTCAGGTTTAAGTAATCTTCAATTACCTTCATTAATCGCTGTAATAGGTTTTTTCTTAGGAGGCCTAACTATGATAAATTTTATTTTTCCTTTAATTTTTTAATATGAGAAGCTTATTATATTTAGCAGTAGGAGTATTCTTTGGAATTGTTATGGTTAAATCTGAAGCAGCAAGTTGGTTCAGAATCTATGAAATGTTCAAATTTCAATCCTTCCATATGTATGGAATTATCGGCACAGCCGTTGTATTTGGACTGTTATTTACTCAATTGATAAAAAGAACAGGAGTTAAGTCTTTTTTTGGGGAAACAATCAACATAAAAGATAAAGAAAAGTCAGTAAAACGCTACATAATTGGTGGTAGTTTATTCGGACTTGGTTGGGCTTTAGCAGGTGCATGTCCGGGCCCAATGTATGTTTTAATTGGTGCGGGTTATTTACCCGTAGGTGTAGTTATTTTTTCTGCCTTAATTGGAACCTATGTATATGGTTTATTGAAAGATAAACTACCGCATTAACTAGCGAGTAAATTATCTTTTTGATAAATCTTAACTGCGTTATCAATCATTGTCCCAATTTCCTTCTCAAGTTCAGGAGTAAGATGCTTTATATGAAAACACGATTTACCTTTTAGAAACTTACTAAGTTCAGGAGACATTTTTCCATGTAACTGTTTTTTATGTGTATACATTGGGAAAAAGTATAACCTAACATCCTTCGGTTTTGGAATAACACTTCCAAAGTAAAACCCATCAACTTTTTGTTTTCCTTGCATGGCAGGAATAGTTCCATGGACTTCAAACTTTTATGGGGTGTCGGCAATTGTTTTAAATACAGATTGATGATTTTTAATCATTTCAATCAGTTTTTCATGAATAACCTTTATGTCCTTTTCCATGCTAATGCTGAATGGTAATTATTTCTTGGAATAGGATTTCAGAATTATCTAAAATCTGTAAAATATAATTACCACTTTTCCAATCGCTTACATTAATAGAGGGGCTAAGTTCTTCCTCTATTACAACTTTTCCCTGTAAATTAATTACCCTCAAGGTGCTTTTATAACTCGTTTGTTTGGTAGAATTAATCATGATAACGTCATTAATTGGATTTGGATAGACTTGAAAAAGATCTTTCTTATTTTCGATTAAACCTGTTGAAGTACTTGGAAATTCAATAATATAGTAAAGACTATTAAAACAATTAATGTCATTCCATTCTCCAAGAGTTCCAAAAGGCCAAGAAGTTAATGCAAGTCCTAAACAATGTTGATTATTATTAAAATTATCAGGTTCGTTACCCCAATTATTATACAAACCATTTATTGCATTCCCATTTCGCTGACCTTGATAAAAGTGGACTTTCATGCCTGAGTTATCACCATCCCATTCCCATCTACCTTCAGAAGGAGCATCATTTCCACCTAACCAAACATATGCTGCATTTCCGCCGTCTGGTGCTTTAGTGCTATTGGTATTAATACCAGCTTGTGTTAAATGATAGTAAATTGAATCTTGTTCTAACTGAGAATTTATTTCTGCTAAATGCCCACCGCGATTAAATGCACATGCTGCTACAACATTCCAATATTCTACTTCTTTAACTATTTCATATTGAACTCCATTCGCCGTAAAAGAATAAATATTATTTGGGCTAAAAGAACATTGAGATTGAACAGTTAAGGTAGCAATCAATATTGCTGTTCCTAGGGCTAATTTTTTCATGACAATCATTATTTCTTAAAAATTAGAACTTATTATCAATTATAAGCGTCTTTAAACTGTTAAATTATTTTTTAAATAATTGATAAATGTGCAATTGGTCGTACAATAATTCTATTACATTAGCGTAATCTAGGAGCAAAACAAATATGAGATACTTTTTATACAGTTTATTGTTCGTATTTATCTTAAGCTCAGCACAAGCTCAGGTAGGAGGGGATAACACTTACGAATTTCTTCAATTAAATTCATCGGCGAGAATTTCTGCTTTAGGCGGGAATCAAATTGCTGTAAAGGATAATGATCCATTTTTAGCAATCGATAATCCTAGTTTATTGAACAAGGAAATGTCAAATAAATTAGCTTTAACTTATCAAAGTTATTTGGCCGATATCTCTTATGGTTTTGTTTCATTCACACAACATTATGACAGTGTAGGTACTTTTTCAGCAGGTTTGAAATACATTGACTACGGAAGTTTTGATGAAACTGATATAGCAGGAAATCAAATTGGGACATTCACAGCAGGTGAATATGCTTTTGTTTTGGGATATGGTAGAGATTTGGATTCTAATTTTTCTGTTGGTGCTAATGTAAAAACAATTTATTCTGCTTTATACGATTATACTTCACTTGGTTTTGCAGCCGATTTGGGCTTAACCTATTTTAATCAAGATCGAGAATTAACGATAGCGGTGGTTGCAAAAAACATTGGAACCCAAGTACAAACTTATACTGATGACTCAGATGAAGCCTTGCCTTACGAATTACAGGTAGGGATTTCAAAGCGTTTACCTAAAGTTCCAATTCGATTCTCATTAATTGGTCAGCAACTGCAACAGTGGGATTTAACCTATACAAATCCTGCGCAAGAAATTAAACAAGAAAGTATTCTCGGAGATGATTCAGATACAGAAGAGGATAAAAATGAAAATGGCTTTTTTGAGAACCTTGGAAGACATCTAATTTTTAATACTGAATTCCTGATCAGCGATAATTTTAACGTTAGGTTCGGATACAATTACTTAAGAAGAACAGAACTTAGAATTGATGAAAAGTTAGGTACAGTAGGAATTTCGTGGGGTTTTGGAATGCGAATTTCTAAATTCCACATTTCTTATGGTCGTTCTGCTTACCACCAAGCAGGTGCTACAAATACTTTTTCTGTTAGTACTAGACTTTCCGATTTTATCAATTAGTTTTGCGGTATGCAGCCGATTATTATTGCCATAGATGGTTATTCTTCGTGTGGAAAAAGCACGATTGCTAAAGCTTTAGCCAAGAAATTAGGTTATTCTTATATGGATACAGGAGCCATGTATCGGGCCGTAACCTTATATGCCCTCCAACATGATGTAAATGTTCACGAATTAGAAGAATGGGAAATCGATAGAATGATTGACCTGATTGAAATAACATTTGCTTATAACCGTGATAAAGAAATCTCTGAAACCTATTTAAACGGTAAAAATGTTGAATCCTTAATTCGTGGAAAAGAAGTTTCTGAAAAAGTGAGTTTCGTAAGTCAAATTCCTGCAATTCGAAAAAGAATGGTTGACTTGCAGCAAAAAGCAGGGAAGGATAAAGCTTTAGTTATTGATGGAAGAGATATTGGGACTGTTGTGTTTCCAGATGCTGAACTCAAATTATTTATGACCGCAGATTCCAAAATTAGAGTACAAAGACGGTATGAGGAGCTAAAACGAAAAGGTGTAGAAGTAGAGATTGAGGAAATCATAAATAACCTAGAAGAGCGTGACTATAATGATACCCACAGAAAAGAGAACCCGTTGAGACAAGCAGAAGATGCGATTGTTTTAGATAATTCTAATATGAATCAAGAACAACAGTTGGATTGGGTGATGGAGTTGCTTGAGAAAGACTACTAAAAAACTATAAAAATTACCAGCCTTTAATTAACAGTGTTCATCATGTTGTTTTTTATCCTTAGGCCATATATACGAGGATTTTTGCTTTCTCCAACCAAGTTTATCATAAAATTCATTTTTGTTAGGTGCAGCTGTCAGCGTAATGAATTCGTAACCAACTAGTTTATTTTTTATTTCGGTAACTAGAGTTTTACCGATTCCTTGGAGTTGATAATCAGGATGTACAACTATGTCAACAATTAAAGCATAGTATTTCCCGTCATCTACAGTTCTTCCAAAGCCAATAATTTCATTCTTTTCTATGGCAAAATATGTAATTGAACTCTTTTTGAAAGAAATCTCAATTTCTCTTTTATCTCTAATTCCCCAGCCAACAATCTCAAATAATTCGGCAACTCTTTTCCAATCAATTTTAGATAAGTTAGGGTTTAATTGAAATTTAATCATCAAAGTGGTTTAAAGGTTTTCTAAAACTGACTCTTTGGAGTTTAAGTCGGAAAAGAATTCTAAAATTCGATCTAAGACTCCGTCTACAACGGCATCAGGGCAAGATGCACCAGATGTTAAAATTATTTTCAGTGGATTTTTATTCGGTAAGAAATTAGTTGTTTCAAACATTTCATTCTTATGGTAATTGAAATGTCTAATCAAATCTTTGTTAAGTATTTCTTCGGCCCCTGATATATAATAAGTTGGTAGATTTTCTTCACATAACTCAACTAAATGAGAAGTATTTGAGCTGTTATAACCACCAACAACAATGGCTAAATCTGCTTTGGCTTTTAATAATCCAAATGTGGCTTGTTGGTTATCGTTTGTAGCATAGCAAAGTGTATCTCGGGTGTCTGCAAAATGATACTTTAATTCAGCATTGCCATACTTTTCAAGCATAACTTGCTTAAAGAAATCTGCAATGGCTTGTGTTTCAGAAGCAAGCATAGTAGTTTGATTCACTACGCCAACTTTTTGTAAGTCTGTTTTAACATTGAACCCTTCAGAAAATCTTCCTTTAAATTCTTCAGAAAACTGGCTAAGTTCTTTTTCTCCTTTTATATATTTTGCTAATTCAATAGCTTCTGATATGTCTTTTATTACAATCGAACTTGCACTAGATGAACTGTGAGAAAAGGTTGCTCTGGTCTCTTCATGGTTTGGTTTTCCATGAATTATTACACTATAATCAGAAGCACCTAGTTTATCAGATTGTTTCCAAACTTTCGTTACAAAGGGACAAGTTGTATCGTATTTCCTAATCTCTATTTGTTTTTCTTCGAGAATTTTTTCGATTTCTAAAGTTGTTCCAAAAGCAGGGATTAAAATAATATCATCCGATTTAAAATCATCCCAAGGAATAAACTGATTTCCTTCAGTATCCATAATGAACTTAATTCCCATTCCTTGTAAATCAGCATTTACTGATGGGTTATGAATCATTTGACTCATAAGGAAAATCCTTTTACCCGGATTTTCCTCTACGGCTTTATAAGCTCTTTCAATGGCATTTTCAACACCATAACAAAATCCAAAATGACGTGCAATTACAAATTGAACTGGTCCGAAATCAATAACAGTAGGGGTAAAGTCCTTTTTTCTAGGATCGTTTTCTTTCCGCAGGTTCTTTATTTTACTGATAAAAGAACTTCTGTAAGTTGTGGGGATATCGAATGATTTCATAATTGAAGAATAAACCAAAATTACCAATAGATGTTCAATTTACGGGACATTATAAGCTTGAATTTAGAATTAGTTAACAGCTAATAAACAGTTTTATTTAGCTTATTATTATCAAGTCCTTATGCTTGATTTAAAGCTATTTACAATTAATTTTAAAATATCGTTTTGAGTTAGCATTTTTAGTATATTTGCAACCCTCATTTTGAGGCCCCCAATCGTCGGTATATTGGGAAATTAATAATCACTTTCGTTTTCATATCGAGTAAAAAACGAAATACAAAAACAAGTCATTCATGGCTGAAAAGAAAGAAAAAGCTGCTAAAGCAGCTGAACCAAAGGTAGAAGCTAAAAAAGCACCTGCTAAAAAGACTGCAAAACCTGCAGCAAAAAAAGAAACCACTAAAGAAGAAGCTCCTGTTGCTGAAGAGGTAAAAGCTGAAGCTCCTGCAAAGGAAGATACTTCGGTAAGCTCATCAACCGAAAAGGCTGCAAAACCTGCAAAAGCTAAAAAAGAGCGTGTTGCACCTAAAAAAGGTGAATCAGATGTTGCTGCTGTAGAAGCTGAAGCAACTGAAACTACTGAGGAGGAATCTCCTGTAGTTGAAGCTCCAAAAACTAAAGAAGAGCGTTTACAAGAATTAGAGCAATTCAGAAACGATTTCGATTGGGATGCAATTGGCAAATACGATGATAAGTATGCTGATGACACCCAAAAAGAAATGGAAGAAATGTACGGAAATACTTTAATGTCTATTACTGAGCAAGATGTTTTAGATGGAGAAGTAGTAAGTATTACTTCTAGAGAAGTAGTTGTAAACATCGGGTACAAATCTGATGGTGTAATTACTAAATCTGAATTAAGATATAGAACTGATTTAGCTGTTGGCGATAAAGTTGAAGTTTTCATCGAGAGCCAAGAAGATAAAAACGGTCAGTTAATTTTATCTCACAGAAAAGCAAGAGCTTTAAGAGCATGGGATAGAGTTAATGATGCATTACATACTCAAGAAATCATTAAAGGACACGTTAAGTGCAGAACTAAAGGTGGTTTAATTGTAGATGTATTCGGTATTGAAGCATTCTTACCAGGTTCTCAAATTGATGTTAAGCCAATTAGAGATTACGATGTTTATGTAGACAAAACAATGGAATTCAAAGTTGTTAAAATCAACAAAGAATTTAAAAACGTTGTTGTTTCTCACAAAGCACTTATCGAAGCAGAACTTGAAGTTCAGAAGAAAGAAATTATTTCTCAATTAGAGAAAGGACAGGTACTTGAAGGTACTGTTAAGAACATTACTTCTTACGGAGTATTTATTGATCTTGGTGGTGTTGATGGTTTAGTTCACATTACTGATCTTTCTTGGGGTAGAGTTAATCACCCAGAAGAGGTTGTTACTTTAGACGAGAAAGTGACAGTTGTAATTCTTGACTTTGATGATGAGAAGAAGAGAATTGCATTGGGTATGAAGCAACTAGAAGGTCACCCATGGGAGAAATTAGACGAAAAATTACAAGTAGGAGACAAAGTAACTGGAAAAGTTGTTGTTGTTGCTGATTACGGTGCTTTCGTTGAAATTCAGCCAGGTGTTGAAGGTTTAATTCACGTATCTGAAATCTCTTGGTCAAACCACTTACAGCCTGCGCAAGCATTCTTTAAGGTTGGCGACGAAGTTGATGCTGAAATCTTAACGTTAGATAGAGAAGAAAGAAAAATGTCTCTAGGTGTTAAGCAATTAACAAGTGATCCATGGGAAGGTATTGAAACTAAATTTCCGGTTGATTCTAAGCACAAAGGAAAAGTTACTAATATCTCTGATTTCGGTGTATTTGTTGAGCTTGAAGACGGTGTTGACGGATTAGTTCATATTTCTGATCTATCTTGGTCTAAGAAAATTAATCATCCAAAAGAAGTTACTGCAGTAGGTGAAGAGATGGAGATTGTAATCTTAGAAATTGATAAGGATAACAGAAGACTAAGTCTTGGTTACAAGCAATTAGAAGAGAATCCATGGGAGACTTTCGAAACAGTATTCGAAATCGGAAGTATTCACAAAGGAACTGTTTCTGAAGTTAACGCAAAAGGTGCAACAGTAATTATGCCTTACGGTGTTGAAGCATTTGCTACCAAAAGAAACTTGGTTAAAGAAGATGGTAATAACATCGAAAAAGACGAAGAAGCTGAATTCAAGATAATGGAATTCAACAAAAACGCTAAGAAGATCACTGTTTCTCATACTCAAATTCACAAAGAAGTTGAAGCTGAAGAAAGAGATACTAAGCGTAAAGCAGCAAAAGCAAATCACTCTGCAACTGCAAAAGCAATTAAAACAATGAATGACAAACAAGAGAAAACAACTCTTGGTGATTTAGATGCTTTAGCAAGTCTGAAAGATTCGCTTGAAAAAGACGAGAAGAAGAAGTAAAATTCTTTTAATCATAAATGATAAAAGGCCGCAATTTGCGGCCTTTTTTTTGTTTGTTATTTTTTGTTGATTGTTATATATATCAAACCACTAACGATAAAACCAATTGGAACAATAGCAAAACCGGGTAGAAAGATTAATGATGCTATTATTACAATCACTCCAAATAAAACCTTAATCCAGCCTATACTTGTTTAGTCAGAATTAGATTCCAATTGTTTTCATTTCTTTCCAAAGCAATGTCTTTCGCAACTTCCTTTGCAATCTCTTCAGGTATTCCTTGTTTTTCTAACCTTGCATAAATGACATCAACTTCTAAGTTTGAATTAATCATTTTACAGCTTTAAACATAAGCTTTTCGTTTGATATCTTCTTTATTCATATTAACGATACAATACAAAATTTGCTAATCTTCGCATAAAATTTCTTTTACATTTCCTCGAATTATTTTTGCCAAATCATCTGTTGCCAAATCGCTTGTATCGTTTCCAAAAGGCTCCTCAATTTCTTCGGCCAATAACTCTAAACTCCCGAAAATGTATAAAACTAAGGTAGAAATAGGAATACTCCAATAGTGAAAGTCATGTGCTAAACCAAAAGGCAGCGTTAAGGTATAAACGAAAATAAATTTCTTAATAAACAGATTGTAGGAGTAGGGTATAGGTGTGTTTTTTATTCGTTCACATGCACCTAATATATCAGTTAAGCTCTTTATTTCTTGGTCTAAAATTATCAACTGTTCTCCTGAGATTTGTTTGTTGTTATATAGTTCTTGGTTTTTTTGATTGATTTTATTCGCTATTGCATTAGGTAAATGTACTTTAGTAAGAAGCCAATTGTGTGGTATTTCGTCTTGCTTTTCTAATTCTTCTAGAATAACACCATCTCGTAAATGCTCTTTTAAAGCATAAGGGTAATTACCTAAAGCTTTTGCATAAAATAATTTACTGTTTTTATCACTGCCTAATGCGGCATTAAACTTAATTGCAGTATTTCGACAATTATTTACTAATGCTCCCCATTGTTTTCTTCCTTCCCACCATCTATCATAAGCAGAGTTGGTTCTGAATACAAGCAATAAACCAATAACAAAACCTAGGAGGGAGTGGATCTGTATTACCTTGGAAAAAATCTTCATTTCGGCAATATTCAATTCAGCGTAAACCAAAATGCCTGTAAACAGCGAGTAAACGACAAGAACACCTAGCATTTTTCGAAAGGTATCCGCTTTGTGGAATTTAAAGATTAGTCCAAACCATTCCTTTGGGTTGTATTGAATCATAAGTATTAATTAAAACTGTATAATATCAGAAATTTCTATTTTTTTAACTTTTCCGAATTGACCAAGCTTTTCCAAGTCAAATCGCTTTGAGTCACCATATATTCCAAGGAAAATCTTTTGATTCTGAACATTTTCTTTATAAAAAGATACGATATCAGTGAATTCTAAATTTGGGTATAATTCATTTGCTTTTTCCCTTGGATCAGAATCATATCCTTTTATTTGTAAAGCCTCTACTTGTTCACTTAAATCTCTAAAGTTTGGAAACTCCGAATTCTGTGACAATATTACTTTAGAACGGACCATATCCATTCGATCAGGCTTTTCAGGCATATTTTTTAATAAATCAAAAGCTACAGAAACCGCATAGTTTGTTTTATCTGCCTGACAACCTATATAAGTGAACATGTAATTGTTTACTTCAGGGTGAAAGTTAAATTTATACTTAGCACTAGAAGCATAAGCTAAAGAACGATACTCCCTTATTTCTTGTGTTAAAATTCCACTGAAACCACCTGAAAAATTGATGTTAAACAAATTTTTATTGGCTAACTGATTTTGATTGAATGGAGTAGAGTTTATGATATAGAACATGCTTGATTGCAAAAGTTTTTTGTTGTCAATTACATGAATTTCATTTCCTTCTCTCTAAACTAAAGGAGTTTTATAAGGCATAAGAGATGGAGCATTTCTTTCTAAAGTATAATATGACTCAACTAGTTCCTTAATTTCTTCAGATTTTGTTAGGCCAGTAAAATGAATAGAAACTCGGTGTTTTTTTACTTCTTGTAATTTTCCCAAAACGTCTTTATAATTCATTTTAGAAATTTCTTTAGCAGTAGAGCGATTTTTAACTAGTGATTTATCGCCAAATAGTCCATATTGTGCTAATGCTTGAGCAATAACCATAGGTTCTTCTTTTTCAGCCTTTCTCCCTGTTTTTATACTTTTCGCTAAAATATCAAAGCTTTTTTCATCGACATAAGGGTTTTGAACAACAGCATTTAACTTCTTTATGATTTGATCTAAATTCTTTTCTATACCCGTTATATGAAGCTGAAAGGAATTACTGGTAGACTCAAAATAGTAGTTACTCCCTAGCAGTGAAATCTCTTTCTTAAACTCTACTAAACTTTGATTTTCAGGGTGAGCATAACTCATTAAATCTGCTAAAATTTCTAAGTCAGGGTCAGAAAACTCTCCATAGTGGTATTGAATGGTTAAATCATAAATATCATTTATTGGGTTTTTAACCACATAAAGTTTATTTCCTTTTAAATCTATCTCTGTTAAATCCTTATTAAAATCGATAAAACGGTCTTTTAACTTATTCTCCGGTATTTCTTTAAAAGCTTTCGCATATTCCGACTCCTTAATCTGATCTACTTGAACAGGTTTGAATTTCGGATTTTCTAATTTTTCTTTTTTAGGAAATCCGGTTCTTGATTGTAAGACGAAATAGTCTTTGCCAAAATACTTTTCGCATACTCGTTTAATATCTTCTTTACTAACCTTTTTTAAACGATTTGGATAATCAGCAATATCTTTATAGGTTTTTCCCCTTCTAAACATATTAGCAAATAAATAACCTCTATTTATTTGGTTATCAGTGCTTAGTTGGTGATTTTTATACATTTCATTTTTAATAGAAAGTAATAAATCGTCAGAATAATTTCCTGTTTTTAATTTTTCAACTTGTTCAATCATTAGCTTTTCTGCTCCTTTTAAAGATTGAATAAGAATTTTAGGAACATATATAAAGTATTGATTCCCTGCCTCATCCATATTCTCTGCAAATGACCAAGCCATCATTATTTTTCCATCGTTTTGTAATTGATCTACAAACCCAGTTCCCGATTCATTTTGTAAAAGTGAATTAGCAACATCTAATACCAGCTCATCAGGATGACCGGCAGGAACAGTTCTAAAACCCATTAAGCCAACCTTAATAGGAGTAAGCCTCTTATTCATAACTTGTCGGCCATCGAATTTAAATGGTTCTGCAATTTTATTCTCAGGAATATCTCCTCCTTCTAAAACTCCAAACTTGGCTTCTATAATGGGTTTTACTTCTTCAGGATCAAAGTTCCCAGTAAGGATTAAGCCCATATTGTTGGCTTTGTAATAATCATAGAAGTACTCGTACATTTTGTTTAAAGGTGGATTTTTCAAATGCTCTACAGTTCCCAATTTTCCTTTATCTCCGTAAGGATGACCCTTGTAAAACTATTTAGAAAACTCTGTAAAAAGTCTTCTTTGCATATTATCCATTGCACGATTCTTTTCTTCGTAAACTACTTCTAACTCTGATTGAAAGGAACGAAAAACAGGGTCTTGAAAACGATGAGCATATAAATCCATCCATTTTTCAATTTGATAAGCTGGAAATTCATTAAAATAGATTGTTAAATCATTACTTGTAGTTGCGTTAATTCCGGTGCCGCCTATAGTTTGCAGTAGTTTATCAAATTCGTTGGGCATCGAGTATTTAGATGCTTCGACAGAATGTTTATTGATTTTAAGCTGAATCGATTCTCTCTCATCATCGTCCTCTGTTTTGCCTAACTGCTCATAATAATATCTTATAGAATCTAAGTGTGGTTTTTCTTTTTCATAATTATGAGTTCCTAAAGTTTTGGTGCCTTTAAACAACAAATGCTCTAGGTAATGCGACATGCCAGTTGCATCGGAAGGGTCGTTTTTACTACCTGTATTAACCGCAACAGCACCGAATATGGTATTCGCAGTATTATCAGGATTTAGAATAACTGTAAATCCGTTATCTAATTTATACTCTAATACATTTAACTGAGCACTTGATATAACTACTGATAGTAGTAGAGACAGAGTTAGAAAAAGCCTATTTATTTTCATGATCTTTAATTTGAAATAAAGATAGAAAATTGAGTTGGCTATTCAGTTAAAATAGGACGAAAGGAATATTATTTATCTATTTTTTTCAAAAACTCTTCAGCGTTATTTAAATGCATTTGCTGTTTTTCTTCTCCCATTTTATTAAAGGTATTTAAAAGCATTCCAGTTCTGGGGTTCTTCTTAAAAAAGGATTGATGTTCATGCATGAATCTCCAAAATAAACCATCCCAATAAGGCTCCCAATCTCCTTTGCCATAGTCGCTCATTTTTTTAATGTAATTAGAGCTGCTGATATATGGCTTAGTTGCAAACAAACCTCCATCTGCGAATTGACTCATTCCATAAACATTGGGAACCATAACCCAGTCATAGGCATCTATAAATAACTCCATAAACCATTTGAAAACTTCATCAGGATCAAATTCGCACAACAACATAAAGTTTCCTAAAACCATGAGTCTTTCTATATGATGGCAATAGCCTGTTTTAAGTACTTTTTTTATGGAGTCATCAACAGGAACAATTCCAGTTGTCCCATCATAAAATGACTTTGGTATTTTTCGTTTAAAGTTCCAATAGTTCTTTGTTCTAGATTCGCTTCCTTTTACATCATACATTCCTCGAATAAACTCCCGCCATCCAATAATTTGTCTTACAAACCCTTCGGTAGAATTTATCGGAATATCATTTGATTCAGCAAAGGCCAAACTATCTTGTAGAATTTCTTTTGGACTAATAATACCAACGTTTAAAACAGGTGTTAAAATACTATGGTTAAGTATTATTTTATCTTTTAAAATAGCATCCTCATAATCGCCAAAAGCGTAGAATCTATTATCTAAAAACTGCTTTAGCCAATCCTTACCTTGTTCTCTGTTTATTGGATAAATTGGGTTTTTGCTTAATTCTCCCGGATTGGATGCAAAATGCTTTTCTGTGTATTCAACAGCTTCAAACCAAATTTCTCTAGCATCAGGAAAGCTTATTGGCGGTGGAGTTTTACCTTTTGGATATTTCTTACGATTTTCTGTATCAAAAGTCCATTTACCACCTTCAGGTTTGCCTTCTTCATCTAATAAAATTTTTCTTTTGGTTCGCTGTTGTTTGTAAAAGGTAGTCTGAAAAAAGCTCTTTTTATCCGCTTTAAAAAAGCTTTTTAAACCTTCTCTTTCATTAAGAAATAAAGGGTTTTCGTATTCATGAATTTGGAAGTCTTCTATTATTCCTTTAAGTCTCTTTTTTAACCAATTGTCAGTTGGGTCTATAAAATGAACTTCTTTTATAACCTTATTTTCTGCTAGCTCTTTTGATAAAACCCTTATGTCTGAGTTTTCAGATGTAGATTCTATATAGTTTACTTTAAGCCCCTCTTCTAACAGTTTTTCCTCGTAAGACTTCATGCTAGCCCGATGAAAAGCAATCTTTTGTTTATGGAATTTGTATTGTTTGAAAAATAAATACTCTTCTATCAAATAAATTTCATCACAATTATTTAAAATTTCATGATTATTAAATAACTGATGGGGGAATAATAAACCTATGGTTTTCATGATTAGTCAACTTATAGTCTTCTAACCAGATCAAAACTTATTTGTTTGATTAAGACATCTTTTTTATGTTTAGCAATGCAATTATGCAGACGATACCAGGAAGTATTATTGAGGTGTAATCCCATAAATCATTCATTAATAATACGATTTGGTTTGCTATTACTAATGCAGTGTAAAGAAGTGCTCCCCATTTTTTCATTTTCCATAAACCGAGCATTGAAATAAACCCTAAAAGAGCAGAGGTACCTAAATACATTGGATACCAACTAGTAATACTTTTTGTGGTTTCTAAAAATACAAGTGGAAAACTCAAGGCAGCTCCAATAAATCCGATTACACATACTACAGTAATTGATGTAGGTCTTATTGATTTTATATCGTTTGTCATGTTACATTTTTTTTGGAATTCTTAATTTCTTTATTCTTACTACCGGTCCTGGACAAAGCGCTTTATGGCAGCTTAAACAACTACTAACAAGCTCCGAAAAAATAGTTTCTGCATTTTCAGGATTTGCGCCTTTTAATCGTTCTACATTTTTTAAATAGGCACCTGCCCAAGCCTTAAACTCCGGAGAGTTTGCTTTTTCAGGTTCCGTAGCATGCGCAGATAGAATTTTTTCATGGTCTAGTTTTGTTGTTACTTTTTCTCCATTTATAATCTGATTTTTTATCTGTTCGGCTTCATCAAACATGGCTCGCATTAATAATGCTAATTCACTATCGCCGTTTGGGTTAAGCGATTTTTTTTGAGGCTCTTTAGCTTCAATTTTTTCTTCTTCTGGTGCATGATTACAAGAGGACAAGATTGCAGCCACTATACAAAAGGCAAACCCAAATTTTAACACATTATATTTCATCATTTTCGATATCTTCTTTTTAGTTCCTTTTTCCTTTCTTCAGGAAATCTAATTTTTTCTTTTGTTTCAATGCAGTCACTCAAGAAAATAGGCATCTCTTTAGTGGCTTGAATGTATAATACTCTTCCAAAACTTACCGGCAAATCAGGCTCATAGACATCTTTCCATCTTCCTTCTCCTAGGACTGCTACTTTTTCTCCAATTTCTAAAATTCCTTCACGAAAACGAAGGGTTTTGTTAAATCCCAACATACCTGTACTTTCCTTACCAAATTGTTCTAAATATTGTATTAGTCTGTTGCTAGGATCATTAAAAGTTCCTGAACTAAATTTAGCATCAAATACCACATATTTTTGAATATTATTACTATCAATAAATGCCCTATATCCGCCTTCATTAATGACAAATGTTGATGATTTAATATCTTCTATAATCGTTTTTCAGTGACTACTTTTCCCAAAACTAACTTGTTGTTCAACTTTTACATAATAATAGCAGCAGGGTCTTTGGCTTAGTGGAGCAATTAATGTTTCTCCAACAGGTTCGACCTCTCCAACAATTTTCGAAATATCTCCACTTCTAAATGACTTAATAGGGGAGTAGGATGCCTTTTTTAAGCTTCTTTTAATTTTTTGAATTCTGCTGAAATAGTAATTGTAAACGATAATAATGATTACAATAGAGATTATTACTATCGGAATAAAAATTGGTTCCATAGACAAAATTTGATGTCTAAATTAAAGATTGAAATTAGATTAAACTAAATTAAGTTTTCAGCGTATTCACTAAGATTATTATCCGATTTTTGTTTCTCTAATCAATTAATTTCTAGCCTAATTGAAAAAAGGTCTTTTCATATTCTTGTCTCTTTTATTTTCACAATTCATTTTTGGGCAACAGGATTTATATGTAGGTGCAGACATTATTGGCGGTTCATTGGGAAGAACAGAATTGACGAGTGGTTTATTAGATAAAAAAAATTACTTACCAATTCTAGGTGCACAGCTCAGTGCAAGTTTCCGACTATTTGATATTTTAAGCCTTGAAGGTGGAATAGGGCAGCATTGGAATAGAATAAGATTAAAAGATGCAGCTTTTGAAGATGAAATAGATGGCTTTTCATTAGACATAGAAAACTCAACCTTATATTGGAATTATTATGCTGCGGCCTCAGTTTTTTATAAAATAGGAACTACAGATTCATATGTTTATGGCAAGTTTGCAATCTCTAAGAATATTTATAAAGAAGGTAGTATAACAGAAACTGCCGATTTTGAAGTAACAAGCGAAAGTATTGACCGCTCATTGGTTTACACCTCTAATTATCAAGGCTCTAATATTTCTTATATACCTGAAATTGGTGTTCAACATATGTTTTTTAAAGGCAATTTGTTGAGTTTAGGATTTAGGTATAATTTGGGTCAATCAGAGGTTTTAAGTAGTAATTATACTATTACGGACAACAATACAGGCACTTCTAAAACTGATGAATTAAGCTCCTTAGGCAATGCATTTTCATTTAACCTTCGCTTTGACTATAAGTTATATCATTTCGCAAAAAGAGAGAAGGTAAAAAAGCTGAAACTTGATGAAATAGCCATAGATGTTTCTAAAAAGAAGGAAGAGGTAAATGATACTGTGACTGCTCCAATAGAAGTTATAGATACAACCCCACCGGTAAGTGTTGCCAATCGAGTTTTAATAATTAAGGATCGAGTAAAGGTTCACAGTTCAAAAGTTCTAATTCAAATTTGGGATCATCAAACGGTAGACGGTGACCGAGTTTCTTTAAACTTAAACGGCAATTGGATATTAGAAAATTATGAGCTTAAGAAAGATAAATATGAAATTGAAGTAGAGTTACGAGAGATAACGAACACCTTTGTTTTACATGCTTTAAATCTAGGAAAATATAAACCAAACACTGCTGCATTGCTTGTTATTGAAGGGAATAAAAAGCATCGAATAATCTTGGAATCAAATTTGAAAGAAAGTGGTACACTTCAAATCAATTATAAAAAGCGAAAAAAGGATGAGCAGTAAGTTACTAGTTTTTATGTCCATAATAGCGATTCTATTTAATTCTTGCACAAGCAATGATTTAGATATTGAAGTGGAACAAGATGCTTGTAAACGCTTTCGAATTAGCTCTCCATCTTATACCTTATTAGAAGATCCTTGCAATGGTTCGGTTAAGCTTAGAGCCGAAGTTCGATTTAGGTTTAATAAGTCTGTAGAGTGCCTAAATCAAGTAAATAACTTTCCTGTTTTCTACAAAAGCAATAATGATGAAATAAACGCTCAAAGTTTTACGGATATTATTGGCAAAGAAAACTTGAATATTGGAGACGATGAAGTGACCTATACTTTTGAAGCAAGTTTTGCTGATATGGCAGCGGCTCAGCAGTTGAATCATATCGTTTTAGATTTTGAAACAGAAAACGAGTTGGGAGTAGAGAGCAATACACTGCAAATTAGAATAAATACCTCCTGTTCTATTATTGGCCAAGGTTCTTATGATGTGAACAATGATGATGTTTTTATACCTAGGTCTCAGACTTTTTTTACCATACGTTTATGGGATAATGCTGCAGAAGATGGCGATATCGTTTCTGTTTACCTAAATGGTAATTGGATCATTGAAAACCATACTTTATTAAAAGCAGGAACTGTTTTTAACTTTTCTACTTCATTGTTGCAACCGGGAGCGAATGATTTAGTAGTATTTGCCTTGAATGAAGGGAGCTCAGGACCAAATACAGTAAGTATTGCCGTTAATGGGCAAGAGATTAAAAACTTCTCTCCAGGTTTATTGACAGGAGAAGCAGTAAGGATTAACTTTTAATAAGTTAAAAACTCACTTGGTGAGATATCTGTCAAAAGTGGAAACTCAATAAATGCAACCCTAGTAATAAGGAAAGAATAACTACTTTATAGCGACACTTAGCAAGCGCATTTCCAATCAATATACTGAAAGGAAAAATTACTGAGATAAACCTAGGCTGAGATATTGTACTCCCTTCATATAATGGAATTAAAATACATAACAAACACAACAGAAAAAAGTCAAACTCTTTACGTGCTAAAAATCTAAAAGAAAGTGCAAAAAAGAATAAGGCATAGAAGGCATTATAAGTTAAATAATTAAACTCTTTTACAGCAATAGCATTATAGATTGCCGAAAAAGGAAAGCTCTGTTTCGCATCCCAGTTTAGTTCTGATATGTATTTAAATCCTAAATAATAACCGGTTACTTCATGAATATGGAATAAATAAATAATTAACGTGATAAGTGCAGGAATAAAAATGAAATAGGTTTTTGGATTATAAATGGAATTTTCATGAATTCTAAAGTGGAAAATCAATAATGGAATCATAAAGAAAACCCCATTTACTCTTGTTAAAATTAATAATGAAGAAAATAGTCCAAATAGAATATATTGTTTTCTTAAAATAGAATTGAAGCTTAAAATGGCAAGTAACAGAAATAAGGATTCTGTATATGCCATAGAAAAGTAATAATGGTGTGGGAAAACAATCAAAATGATGGTACTCCAATAAGCGACTCTTTTTTCTTTAATATAATTAACAAGAAACCTGTAAAAGACAACTATCAATAGAATTGAACAAATATTGGCTAAAACAACTATGGACTCCATTGCTCCGATTCTAAAAAGAAAGGATAGCAATTTTCCTAAATAAGGAAACAAAGGAAAGAATGCATATGTTAATGCATCAGGATCATTAATAGAAGATATTACTGGATAACCACTCTCGACAAGTTTTTCATACTATCCACTGTCATTATTCATGAAAACCATGGACCAATAATTACCGGGGAAATCTAGTGGTAATCGATTAAAACTAGGAAATGGGGCTAATAGACTTTGAACTAAATAAGCAAGTTTTAATAAAATGAATCCTAAAATTAATTTCAGGATTCTACTATCAACTGCTTTTATAGCTTTCACATTTATTATTTACTGCGTTTCTTGAAAAACTTCTTTTTTCCCTTGTGGTTATTGTTCCTTCTAAAGTTAGGTTTGCCTGAATTAGGATTGTATTCAGGCCCATCACCAACACTTTCAGGATTAGGGATTTTATTAACAGTCTTTTTAATTAAATCCTCAATTTTCTTAAAATCTCTTTGGTCTTTATCATTAATGAAAGTAAGTGCTACACCTGTTGATTTAGCTCTAGCTGTTCTTCCAACTCGATGCACATAATCCTCCGGATCGTTAGGTACATCAAAATTGATTACTAAGTCTATCGAGTCAATATCAATCCCTCGAGAAATAATATCCGTAGCAACTAAAATTCTAAGTCGCTTATTCCTGAATCTTCTTAAAACCTCTTCACGACTGTCTTGATCTAAATCGGAAGAAATACCATCGGCATCCATTCCCATTTTCTTTAAATCTCTTACAATATCCTTTACAGTTGCTTTTCGAGATGTAAATACAATAATACTTTGTAGTTCGTCTTTGCCTTTTAAAAGCGATTTGAGTAGCTCATTTTTCTGGGCATCATAAACACAATATGCGCCTTGCATTATGCCATCTGCAGTTGTTGAAATAGCAATATTAACCTCTACAGGTTCATGCATAATGTTTTTAGCGAGTGTTCTAATTTTAGGAGGCATGGTTGCCGAAAACATAATGTTTTGTCTTTTCTTTGGTAGGTATTCGGCGATTTTATTAATATCATCATTGAATCCCATATCTAGCATTCTATCTGCTTCATCTAAAATAAAATGCTCTAAATGCTCTAATTGCGCATATTTTAGATTTAAATGCGAAAGCAGTCTACCTGGAGTTGCAACAATTACATCTGCTCCGTCTTTTAGTGCAGTTTTTTCTGCTTCGAATGAACTTCCTGTTCCTCCGCCATATACTGCAATGCAAGAAGTACCTGTAAAATAAGAGAAGCCCTCCATCTGGCGATCAATTTGCATTGCCAACTCGCGAGTAGGAGCTATAATTAATGTATTGAGTTTCCCGTTTCCTGTTTTCTGAATTTTGTCTAAAACAGGTAGTAAATATGATGCCGTTTTTCCTGTACCTGTTTGAGCTACAGCTATAATGTCTTTTCCTTCTTGAATGGCAGGGATTGATTGAGCCTGCACTGGTGTGGGTTCTTTAAAACCCATAGAATCAAGCCCTTCTAGTATTTCTTGGCTGAATCCAAAATCGTTAAATGTCATGCCGTAATATTAAGCAATATAATGAGGTAAATAAAGTAGTTTATTGAGTGTATACGTTGAGCCTGTGGTCTTTTTTAACCTGTATGCACAATGGAATTCTGCTGTCGCGATCAAGGTACAAATGTTCTAGGTTTTGCAATTGGCAAATAGAAGAAGGAATTTCAACCAATGGACCACTTCGAACCAATTTTAATTCAGTTAAACTCTGAAGTTTTCCCACACTTTCAGGAATATAGGTAAGGTCATTTTTGCCAATGTATAGAAATACTAAGCTTTGCAGATTCCCAATGCTGCCGGGAATCTGAACCAAATCATTCTCTTCAATGATTAGCATTCTTAAACTTTCAAGATCACCAATTTCATCAGGAAGTTTCGATAATCTATTCCAACTTAATTTTAATTGATCTAGCTTTTTTAGTTGACCAATTTCCGCCGGGATTTTTCTTAACTCATTGTGCTCAATATTAAGACGTTCCAAATTCTCTAATTGGCCAATTTCTGCAGGAAGTTCGGTCAAGTTGTTTCTGCTTAAGCTTAGTCTTCTAAGCTTTTTTAATTCTCCAATTTCAGGAGGTAAGGATTCTAATTTATTATTGAATAAAATCAATTTTTCAAGATTAACTAAGGTCTTAATCTCTGTAGGAAGCTTAACGAACTTGCCATGGGAAAGATTTAACTTCTTTACACGCTCAGGATTTTCAAGCGCTCTTTGTAACTTATAATAAGCATCTCTTCCAAGCGAGTTGAACGAAACAAAACTGAGACAGCAGGCTATTAAAAAGAGATTCTTAATCCTTGAATTCATTGTCTATAAAGATAAATAATTATCCACTTGCTATTAAGATATCAGGTTATTTGCGTAAAAGCATTAAAGTATGGCTTTTGGTAAAACCTTTCTAGTCCAGGTTTTAACTTGTTTGTAATTACTTACTTCATCGTCAGGATTAAACTCAGGTTTTATTTTCCAAGAATTTTCAGATTGGTATTCTTTTTTCATTCCTTCTAGAATCCCTTTAGCTATTGTTTCTGACTTTATAATGCAATTACACTCTGTGTTTAAAATTGCGCTTCTTGGGTCTGCATTAAAAGTTCCAATAATGCTAATTTTAGCATCAATTACCATGGTTTTAGCGTGCAGTCCAAATTGTGGTTTCTCACTATTCCATCGATGGAGTTCTCCTGTCATTAAATTTGTCTTCTCTTTAGCGTCTGGTCTAAATTCATATAATTCAATTCCAATATTTAGCAAGTTCTCTCTAACTTCTTGGTAAGCGCTAAAGGCTTCTATATTGTCAGTAGTAGCAAGGCTATTGGTCAATATTCTAATTTTAACACCTTTATCTATAGATGCTTTAAGAAATCCTTCGCCTTCTTCAGTGGTAATAAGATAAGGAGTTTGAATATCAATACTCGAATCTGCTTCGGAAATTAACCTTAGAATCCTTTCTGTAGTTAACCCTCCTCCATGTAGATCTTCTAAATCATTTTTGCCGGGTTCATCTGCAATAAATTCAACTTCATTAGTCCAAACAAATCTATTCGAACGAACTAGTTTATGAAACTGCTCAGGAAAGATGTCAATCTTATCTCTAATTTTGGGCCAAAAATTCTCTGGATTACAAGCTTATTCATGCAATCCATCAAAACGATTTTCATTTTGAGCGCTTTCTGGTTGTTCTTCAACAAGCTCCAATGCATCAACACTCAACTCATGATTCCAATAATTTTCAAAGGAGTTTGTGACCGCATTTGTTGTTTTACCCAATAACAAAACATCTCGGTCCCTAAAATTAAATTCATGATCATAATCAAAATACTCATTGGCAATGTTTCTGCCGCCTGTTATTACTAATTTGTCATCAACCGTAAAGGTTTTGTTATGCATACGTTGGTTGGCGCTTTTAAAGTTTGATGCAAACTCTTTTATTTTGCCAAACAGGTTTTTACCCAAGTTAACTCCCGGATTATAAATCTTAATACTAATATTTTCATGAGAATCTAGCATTAATACCTCTTCTAAATCTGCATCAACCATTAGGTCGTCTAGTAAAATTCGAACTTTCACACCACGGTCTGCTGCTCTAACTAAATAATCGCAGGCAATTAAACCAATATTATCTGTCGAAAAAATGAAATACTGAATATCAATTGTTTTTTCAGCGTATTCGCTAAACCAGGCTCGGTTAATCATTGCTGTACCACCATCTTCTAAAACATAAACTCCCGTTGAGTTTTTTAGAGAGTCAGCGTAGGGCAGTAGCAGCTTTTCAACACTAAGTGAATTATCTCTGTATTGCTCGTTACAATTGGTCATACTGCTTGTATTTGATGGACTTGTAGCTTCATTGCAGGCATATAAAACTAGCAAAGCGAAAAGAATTGTTATTGATCTCATTTATCCGATTAATCTAGGGTCTTGATTCATTAGCTCTTTCAAAGATTGGAATAATTCCGGTTCATGAAAGTGCATTTTCAATGGGTTTTCAAAAAAGGTTTCTAAACAAACAGCGAAAAACTCCATGATGTTTGTTCCACCGTATTTTCTTAAAACTTCGCTATCGCCTCTTTTAACTCTTGGTAAAATTCGCTCTGCTAAAAAAGTAAATTCTTTCCAATTGTTCTGGTTAAAGAATCGGTAAAAAATACTCACGCGATCCTCTAGAACCAAACAATGCGCAAATTCATGAATGCATAAGTTCATAGAGTCATCTGGTATCTCAAAACCTCTTTTTATTGCAGGCCAAGCCATTGTTATTCTTGTTTTCATCAAATTAACATCGCCATTAAAAAGCAAACTAGTTTTAATGTAAGAGTAAGCTATTGGCATTATTAAAATGGTTTCAAAATCATGCAATTTATGTTTTTTGAATCCAAAAGTAATTTGAATGAAAGCGCTGATAATTAAAATCTTATCTTGCTTACTTAAAGTAAAACTTTCATGTGATTCCCATACAATAGATCTGTAAAATCGAATCGTTCTGAGTATGAATCTTTGTTTTTGGGTATTATTTAAATGCTGATAATACTCGCTCCAATCCATTAAAACTTTATGAAAAGCTTCCGTTCAGATGAATGATAGAGAATATTTAAAATGAAATTTTTGATGCTTTAATATACACTAATTCGACTTAGTATTCCATAAGGTTTCGAATTTCTCGCAAACGATTAGCATATCTTCTTTTGGAAAATAACCTTCAGGTTCCATTTCTCTTGTATAATAATCCCAATGTGTTTTTTTCCAGTGTTCTAAGCTTTTGTCACCTTCACCTTCAATGGCAGCATATTCATCACTTACCTCGTTAAACGGAATTTTTTCTACTGAAGTTGTTCTTACAATTGCTTTAGCTATACCGTACCAATCAGAAATTACATAAATGTTTCCAACCTCTGGCAAAGCTTCCTTAAAATGCTCAAACCACCACAATGAAGTTGAAGTAGCCTGTTTAATCCTATCTTCGGTTAATTGTCCGCATTCTTTTGCATCCTTTTCATTATCACAAAAGTTGAAGGAATCTGTAAAGTCTTTATCTTGGTATTCAGGGTTTTTAGCTTGAAAAGCTGCCCACATGGTGTAAACTGATTCGTGAAATTCAGGAGTAATCAATTCCAAGTACAGATTCTCAACTTTTCTTCTTGCCCATTCTGTTCTTCTTAGAAACCGTAAACTTGATTTTATGGTTGGTCTATTTTTAAAGGCATTAATATTTACAGCATCTGCCATGGCTTCCCACCCAATGGTTTCAACCAAATGTTCTAGAATTTGAATTAATTTAACTCCGTGTAGAGGATTGTTGAGTTGTTCTTCTGTGGCTTTCCCTTTTCCCAAATTAGTTTTTTTGCAAATTTAGAATACTAATTCAAAAAAACGATTATTCTTTAGCATTAAGAATTTCTAATTGCTCCTTTGCATTTTTATTTTCTGGATCTATCGATAAAACTTTTTCATATTGCTTTATTGCTTGTTCTGTTGCTCCCATTTCCGCTAGAATTTCGCCATAACTATCATAAACATTAGGATTGTATCTAAAACACAAAGTATTCATCTGAAAAACAAGTGCTGCCTCTTTCATTCGATTACTTCTTAATAGAACATAGCCTAAAGTGTTTAATTCACTGCTTTTACTAATTCGTTTGTAAACCTCATTTAAATGAGGTCTGTAGTTCTTATAAATTGAATCTAAGGGAGTGTTTTCGAATAAATTTAATAAGTAGTTTGCGCCTCCATAGTTTGGACTAGAAGGAATACCGAAGGCAATTTGAGCTAAATCTGTTTCTAATGAAGTATTTGGGTATTCTACAATCCGAGCAATCTCTTTCTGGTTTTCTTTAAAAATGAATGTTGGTACTCGATGGATTTTTTTTCCAACTTCTTCACCATTCGGGCCTTGCTTGTATTTTTCATCGCCATTATATAGTGCAATTAAGTTGATTTGATCTTCTTCTAAGCCAAGCTCACTCCAAAGTTTCATAAATCTAGGCAACCAAGTTTTACTATCTCCACACCAAGTACCAATGTAAATATCAACCTGAGTTTTCTTAAGTTTTTCTGCCCAATCTTTATTTTTAAGTTCAGGCTGAAACGATTCAAAGTTTTCATTTTACCAACTGCTGTAGGTTGTATCAGTTGTTAAGTCATTTAATTCAAATGGTCCACAGAGGTGTTTATTTTCTTTTTTGTCGATATAGCTTTTTTCTGTTTGCGCAGAAATAGAAAGAAAAATGATTAAAGCAAATAGGGTAGTAGTTAGTTTATTTATCATGGTAAAATTGTTTTTACCAAAAGAATATAAACTTTGAGAATCTATTTGTTAAGTAAAACTAATAAGTGTTAATCACTTGTTAATTTATAGCAAGCCTAACTAAGTAAACGTCCGCATCTCCTGAGCTATAGGAAGTAGTGCGACCAACTAGGTAGTAATATCCTTCAAACTCAATGATTTCGTTGGCCATATCTTCGCTACTTTCGCCAATAAATAGGTCTTTTATGATGTTTCCTTGGCTATCAGTAATCGTTATGAAAACATTTTGATTTGCTTCGAAACTCATGCTGCGCGCAACAAATACATATTCATTACGGCTATTAATTAAAAATGCCATTCCACCATCATGAGCTGGGCCACCAAAATCCTTTTGCCAAATTACATTTCCATTGGCATCTGTTTTTACACCCAACATATTATGGATTGAGTCAGTGCTAGCAGAATGACCATTTAAAACAAACTCTCCATTGTTTGTCATAGCAAAGGCCTGTGTTTCTTCATAATCTGCTCCACCATATCTTTTCGACCAAAGTGAATCACCATTTGCGTTCATTTTTAGAAGGTAATAATCACGGCTAACTGCACCATAATTCCAAGTATAGCCATAAGTAACCAAATCATTATTTGCTAGTTCAATACTTTGTGTGCCGCCATCTTGGTCAACAGCTCCATGCGTTTTTTCTTGAATAACATTCCCTTCGGAGTCTATCCATAATAAATAGATATCGCTTGAACCTTCGCCATAACTGGTGGTAGCTCCAGTAATTAAATAGTTTCCGTTTTGTAGTTCAATTATATCATTGGCAAAATCATCTTGATCGCCGCCGTATGTTTTCTCCCAAATAACTTGTCCACTTGAGTTAACCTTGCTTAACCAAATGTTTTTGGCATTAGTGCTTGTGTTTTTAGTCCATCCTAATAAAAGAAGGTTGTTATCAGAAGTTTTAATAATCTTACTTGCTTCCTCAGCATGGTTGCTGCCATAGGTATATTCATTTAAAACAGCACCTCTAACATTTACTTCTATAAGTTGAATGTTACTATTGCTGCTTCCTGAGTCTACTTTGCTCGCCAAAATAAAAAGATTTCCATTGAGTTCATTTAATGATTGGGCCCATTCATTGGCTTCTGTTCCAATTGCTATTTCATAGCCTTGATTAGGAGGTAACTGATAAGGTTCAATCGGGTTTTCTAACTTTTTACAAGCGAAAAGAAGAAGACTAATAGAAAGAAGAAATAATAGTTCAGACGTTTTTCTCATTCATAGTAATGTTAAGCACCCTAAACGAGATTAAACGTTTCCATCTAAAACTTAGTATCTCTGCTCATAATCAATGGACTAAAATGGACTAAGCTTGCGTGGAAAAATCAAGTTAAAGCTTACTAAAAAATATTAGTTGAATCACTTAAACATGCTAAATTGAATCAACAAACTGATTGAATACCTGCTTGTGTTTTTCTAAATCCATATCGGCAGAGAGCGCTACTCGAGCAATATAATCTTTATCACCTTCTTTGGTTGTACCTTGGGTAGAAGTTGCAGGAATCGTCCAATAGCAGCCTTTTAACTGACCATAACTCACACAATATTTACTTTCATGAGGAATTTCTGAAATCATTAAATCAATGAGTTTCAAGTTTAACTCACGTTTGTAAGCTTCTCTTTCTTCGTCAGAATTGCCCTTGGTAGGTAAGTCTAAAGAGAAAACAGATGGCGTAAATCCTTCTGCAGCTAATTCTTCAGAAACAAAGTTGATTTTTGCCGAAGGTAATGTTTCCTCAATAAAGCTGACAAATTCCCTCGTGTTTTTATAAGCATCCTCAATACGTTGCAACATAGAAGGTAGTTGCTCGGCCAAAATTGACATTTGAAGTGGTGTAGCTTCATTATCGCATAATTGAATATTCTCTTCGATTTCGTCCATTAAGGCAGCTCCCTTTTGGTTTGCCGTGCAATAACCTGCGGTACATTTTCCGCCACTTGGGAATTTTGATCCACTTACATAAGAAATAGTTCTTACCGAAGATAATATCTGACCCTCGCCCAAGAAATTTACATTTGGACAAAAGGTTTGATCTAAGATAAATACAGGGTCGACTGCAGAATTACCATCTGGAGTATATCTTTCTTTGCTTAAAGCTTCTTTTAAAGCATTCAGGTCAGGAACTTCAACTCTAGGGTTTGTTGGTATTTCAGCAATGATATAAGGAACAGCATCTTCTTTTGCAACGGCATCTAAAACTCGATTCACACTCTGAACCATATCATTTTCAACATCAACCGGTAAATCCATTATTTCTACATTTGGCAAACAAGCAGCAACTCTACGAGCCTGGTCATTTGTTCCGCCGTAGCAATTGGGTGGCACTATAATTTTAATCGCCTTTTCAGGATGTGTATTTACAGCATTTTGAATTAAACCCATCATTATTGCATATTGAATAGATAGTCCGCTAGAACCGACAACCGCTTTAGTATTTACATGCGTAATTTTTGCAATTGAATCTAATACTGATGCTTTATCAGCAGCCAGATTAAAGCTTTCTGCTTTGTAAGAATCGTTTTTAACTAGGTTTTGTAGGGCAGTTAAACTATCAGCAGGAGTCATGGCGATGGTTTCTCGTCTTCTTACATGCTGAATTTCTGAAATGTAATTCACATTATCTGAATGTGCTGCGCTATTTACAAGCAGTGCACTTCCTAGACCATTTTCTAGGCATAACGAAAAATCAATAGTGTTCGGGAGCTTAATTTGTGTGTAATCGGCCTTTTCGCCAATTAGCAGATTACTTGCATTACCAGTTCTTTTAATCTCATCAACATTTTCAATGGCAGTTAAGCTAAAGCTATAGCCATAAACTTTTTTAATTAAGTCTGGATCAATGAAGCTTGGAAGCGCACCTAAATGATAAATATGTGTTTCTTTTTGGTCAAATAAATTTTTCCTTAAAATAGATAGAATAGGAGTGGTTTGGGAAGAGAAGCTAATTACTTCTTCATGCTTAAAACCATTCAGTTTGGCAATTGCCCATTCTAAAACAGAAGATAAAGGATGCCCTAAACGAATATAATCATAGGCTGTAGGAAGATTTGCTAATTCTGTTTGGTCTGAATTTTCTTTATCGAATAATAACTCAAACTCACTTAAAAACTCTCTTTTAGCAAGCTCCTCGTTGTAAATATCTAAACGATGAGTAGTTAACCTTGTCCAGTCATTTGGTAGGTTATTTAATACGTCTTTAAGGTAATTAAGCAATCTTGTTTTATCCATAGTTCTGATTTTTCAGTTGCTAAATTAACACTATTGATATAGATAGATTAATGCATTTGCAATCATTTGTATGCCTAATCATTTACAAGACTTAACCTTTTGGTAATAGAGAGTTTACACGGAAATTCTATTTACAGTTTCAAAAATAGTAACCTTTGATATTCTTAAAGATTTATGAATAAACCCCTTATACTATTCCTTAGTCTCCTTATTTCTCTTTGTTTCTTTTCGCAGATTGAAACTGATTTTGGATTTAAAAAAGGAGATCAATTCATTTCTTTAACTCCTATTAATCTTATCGATCCAGTTACTTCAAACCTTGAAATTAGTTATGAGCGATTGTTTACTGACAACTTTGGGTTAAAACTAAGTGCAGGAAAAATATTTCTTTCAGATTTTTTATTTGAAACCAATAAAACTGCTAAAAATGGAATAAGACTAAGGTTAGAAGGGAAGAAGTATATAAAAACTAGTGTTTCAAGAAGGTTTTATTACGGCGTTCAATTGGGTTATACCTATGTAGAAGAAAAAAGTAATTCTCCGTTTGGAGGGTGTCTTTTTTGTCAGAGCTTAGAACCTACCGATTCAATTGTTGGACCAGATGGAACACTAAAATATGTGCTTGATGATGGTGGTAATAATGATACAATAACAATTTTTAGAAATACGATTCTCTTAAATTTTAAGCTTGGATTTTCGGAGCAAATTTCACCAAGGTTTTTTGTTGGAGGCTATGTTGGTCTTGGCGTTAAATTGAGACTTGTTGACCATTTTGGAAGAGCAAACAATGAGGATGAGCTTTCTGAAACTAGACATCCAAGTAGCAGACGAGACGAACAAGGAAATACTGTGGTGCCAAGTATCCCAATGAATATTGAAATAATCTATCGTTTCTAATTATTCGAATCGATTTCTAAAAAATACCTCTCTTTAGATTTACTATACCCTCCGATTCTCTCGTAAAATTTAATGGCTCGTTTGTTAAAAGAAGGTGTTTGCCATTGAATAATATCACAGCCTAATCTTTTTGCTTCTTTTTTAATGAAATCAATTAACTTTTGACCAATGCCAATACCCCTTGAGCCTTCTTCAATAAATAGACAATCCATATAAACGTAATGCTCAGCGTCCCAAGTTGAGAATTGCCTCATATAAGTAGCATAGCCAATTAATTTCTCATTTTCTTCTATAACAATACAATGATAATTGGAGTTTTCTTCACAAAAGTGTTTTAATAATGGTTCGACTTTACTTGTTTCATTATAGTCTGACTTTTCAAATGCAGCATGTTGTTTACATAATTGAATAAGTTCATGTATATCGTCTGCTTTTAGAAAACGAATTGTAGGATTTAAATTCATAATTCTAATGTAATTGAATCGGTTAAATAAGCCTCAAAATTTGGGTTCGCAGCTTGTTTTAATATGTTCTTAATCCAAGAATTACGTTCGTGGTTTATTATTTCTAATTCCCAAATGCACGGGGCGAGACCATCTCCTGATATTAAATTGAATTCGTTTAAATTTTCATGCTCACTTAAAAATATATGACTGTTAAGCATATGCTGATCAATCCACCAATTGATAATAGAGAACATTGTAAGCAGTATCAATTTTTTTATGTTTGATGATGGTCATTGCATCTTTTAAATGCCTGAAATCACCTCTTGCCGTTTGGTCAATTAAAGCAGTTCTGTCCGCAAGAAAGAGGATTCTTTTTTTAGTTCCACTTTTCCAAAGCCTATAAATGAATTGAAATGCAGTATATGTTTTTCCTGTACCAGTTGCCATAACCAAAAGGATTCGGTCTTGCTTTTTTGCAACAGCTTCAATCGTTCTGTTAACAGCAATTTGCTGATAATATCTTGGTGAACGACCTGAACCATCTTGAAAGTAGTCTTGCGAAACTATTTCCTCAACTTCTGGAGTTTCAATTCCTTTGTACTTTTTGTATTTCGTCCATAATTCTTGTGGACTTGGAAATTCATCTAATGTAATTTCCTTTTCAATTTGTCCGTCTGTCGCTGTTTTATCGTGAAAATAAAATCCGTTTCCGTTACTACTGAACACAAATGGAATGTCCAATGTGTTTCCGTATCCGAGTGCTTGTTGAATTCCACCTTTAACAGAATGCTTGTTGTCTTTTGCCTCAATTACAGCAATAGGAACATTGGGTTTATAAAACAGAATGTAGTCAGCAAATTTTCGCTTTCCTCTTGCAGTCAGTTTTCCTTTCACATAGATTCGTCCATCTGTGAAGAATATTTCACGACCTAATTGGGTTTGTTCATCCCAACCTGATTTTAAAATAGCAGGTGTGATGAACTTTGCTTTTATGTCCGATTCTGATAAGTCTTTTTTATTCATTTAATTCAGTTTCTTTTTCTGTCCAGCGTTGTTTAAAAAATAACTCTGTTGATTTTACAGCGTTTGTATTTGTAACAGCAAAAACCAAATGTGCTTTTTGTGCGGTGGCTCTTTTTCTGCATGGCATACAACGTTTAGTATAAAGGGCGTTTTAATGCCCTTTATACAATGTTGGCATTTCGTTTTTAATTCTAAAAACTAAGTCTAAGGCCTATATTGCTGTAAAAAGCATTTGCTTTAGCTTGGTCTCCACCTGTATAAACTGTCGTTAAACCTAATTGATAACCTAAATCTATATAGAAAATAAAAATATCGAGACCCATACCAAAGTCAGCACTCACAATTAAATTGGTGAAATCATCTGCTTCAATGTCATCCGTTTTATTAGATTTATTTGAATGATCAACTGATAGTATATGTGAGCCGTCGAAACCACCAAATATTCTTACATTAAATAAATTTTCATCTTCTGGGTTGATTAAACGAAAACCAACTTTTAGTGGGACAGAAATAGTATTTATTGTTGCCTCATCTTTTAGCACATCTTCTGTTACAGTATTTTCAGTAATTAATTCAGAGGTTAAAATTGCGTATTGGAATCCAGGCTGAACATAAAATCGAGAACCAAATGTAAGCGCAGCTCCAAATTGAGCGCCTGGTCTACCTGATACTTTTCGATCATGAATAACACCATCGATTAATGAAGTACCTTTATCACTAGTTAATTGGAGAACATTAAATCCACCGTAGGCTCTAATGTCAAAATGCTGACCATAACTTGTTGCAAATGCAAGCACTATGGCAAAGAGTGTTAAGCTAATTTTTTTCATTTTAAATTGTAATAAATTATTTTCTACTCTTAAGGTTTATCGGATTCCACCATATCTTTATTTTTATGAATGCCAACAATAGTATATAACGCACTACAGTGCGTCATATCCATATTATATTTCGTTCTGTTTTTGTGTGTTTAAATTTTTAAGTATTTGAAAATCAAATATAAATCCGTGTATTAATCGTTTGTAAGCCTTTGTTGTCGAATAGCTAAATTTCCTATTTGGTTCAATCATAAACTGGTTTTTCGTATCACAAGATAATTATTTAACCCCAAACCTAAACCAATATTCCATTCCAAACCTCCGTATAAATACGGAGGTTTAGTTGTACAAAAAGATATAGGCATTTAAGGAGCTTGCAATAATTAACCAAAGCAAATAGGGCAGTAGTAGCAAAGTATAAAGCTTTAATGCCTTTAGGTATTTAAAAAAGAATACGGCTACCACCAGCGTTAAACTAAGGATAATGAAAAGTCCAATTTCAACCTCTCTAAAATAAAAGAAACTCGGGTTCCATAATGCATTTAAAAGCCATTGTAGGCTGTATAAAGCTATTACCTGCTTTTGTATTTCTTTTAGGCTGCTTAGCTTGGCCATATAAACTGCGTAGCAAATCATTATGCTTGTCCATGCAGCGCCAAATACCCAACCGGGTGGTGTCCAAGGGGCTTTGTTTAAATTGCTATACCAATCGGAGCTTACGCCTGCACTGGTAAATAAACTACCAATTGCAAGGGCTCCAAAATTTAAAACCAAAAAAAGAATTATTCGCTTTGCCATAATGCCCTACAAGATAATAATCATTTGCAGGAAATGCGAAACAAAAAACCGGAGAAAAGCACGAATGCGTATTCTCCGGTTCCATGGTTAGTAAAATCATAAATATTTTGATTCCACTTATTAAAATTGCCACTGATATTACGCATTAACCCTGCATTTTGTTTCCAAAACTTAATAAAAGCTTTTTTTGTCTTAAAGATAAGTTCTATAACAATGCATATTTTTGAAAAAAATTAGAGATGAAATCAATTGTTTATACCTGCCTTTTACTAATTGCTTCTGTTGCATGCGAAAAAACTACAGAAACACCAGTAAAAACAGACACCACGCAGCAATACAAAACAGAGAATGTTATTATTGTGGTTGTGGATGGCCCAAGATATACTGAAACTTGGGGAGATTCTACCCATCAATACATTCCGCGTTTGGCAAATGATTTAGCTTCGCAAGGTGTAATTTATAACAATTTTAGAAACAATGGTGTAACTTTTACCAACCCCGGTCATACTGCCATAGCAACGGGTAATTACCAGCAATTAAACAATAGCGGAAAGGCCTTGCCAGACAATCCTTCTATTTTTCAGCATTGGCTAAAGGCTACAGAAGCAGATAGCAATGAGGCCTATATTATTACAAGCAAAGATAAATTACAGGTATTGGCTAATTGTTTAGATTCTACTTGGGCAAATACCTATATGCCGGCAACAAATTGTGGAGTAGGTGGTAATGGTTTAGGAAGCGGTTACCGAAATGACAGTTTAACTTTTATACAAATACAAAATATTTTAAGCGCAGATCACCCAAAACTGGCTTTAATCAACTTTAAAGAGCCAGATGGAGCAGGTCATAGCAATAATTGGAATAACTATTTAGATGGTATTAGAAATACAGATGAATACATGTATCAAATTTGGAACATGATTCAAAACGATCCTGTTTATGCCAACAAAACAACTTTATTTGTCACCAACGATCATGGTAGGCATTTAGATGGGCATAAAGACGGTTTTGTATCGCATGGAGATGATTGTGAGGGCTGCAGACACATTAACTTATTTGCGGCCGGCCCAGACTTTAAAAAGGGCTTAATTACTAACGAAGCACGCGAGCAAATAGATATTTCTGCTACTGTTGCTGAGTTATTAGATTTTGATTTTAGTACAGGAAAAGGGCAATTGCTGAGAGAAGCGTTTGAAGATTAAAACTTAACGTTCATTATACAAACATCATCTATTTGTTCTAGATCTCCTCTCCATTCTTCAAATCGGCTATCAAGTTCATTATGGATATCGCTGCATTTATTAGGAGCTAACTCAATTAAGAATTTTTTGAAATTAGAGTATTTCAGCTTTTTACCTTTTGGTGCGCCAAATTGGTCGGCATAACCGTCGGAGAATAAAAAGAAGGAATCTCCTTTTTCGATTTTAAATTTATGAGTGGTAAAAGGAACACGCTTAATGTATTTTCCAATGGGTTGTTTGTCGGGCTTGGTTTCTATCAACTCTCCGTTTTGTATCAGGTATAAAGAATTGTTTGCACCCGCATATTCGAGCTTATCTTTTTTATCCCAAACACAAAGTGCTATATCCATTCCGTCATTAACTTCTGTTGCATTTTTATTTAGAGTTGTTTCAACAAGCTCTGTTAAGGTGTCTAAAATTTTTCCTGCATCACGCAAGCCATATTCATTTATACGTCTGTTAAGTGAATTATGACCTAAAACACTTACCATGGCTCCAGGCACTCCATGACCTGTGCAATCGGCAACCGCAAAAAACACTTTATCGTCTTTTTCTTCTACCCAATAAAAATCTCCCGATACTATATCCTTGGGTTTAAAAAGTACCATGCTATCGTTAAACAATTGCACTAAAACCTTTTCAGAAGGTAATATGGCAGATTGCAAGCGCTTAGCATAATTAATGCTGTTTATTATTTCATTATTCTGCTCACTTAGTTTATCGTTCTTTTCGCGAATTTCTATAGTTCTTGCTGCTACTTCTCTTTCAAGTTTTTCGGTTTGCTAACTATTTAATTTATTTACCTCTTCTAATGCAGATACTGCTTCTTTCTGAGCGTTTATTTTCTCAATTTGAGTCTTTCTGTACCTGCTTGCCACAGCAATGGATAAAAAGGTTACTTCAAAAGCTGAACCTACTTTAAGTGCATTGCTTGCTAAAAAATCGTTTTCAATTAGGTTTACATTGCTTAAAATAAATAGAATGGCTCCAAGGCATAAAAAGATGAAAGCAATTACAATTGGGTAATCTGTTTTTTCTCCTTCTCTTGCTTTTATTATTATTCCGTACAAAAAGTAAAAAACAACTATAAATGACAAGGCATTTAAGGTAGGAAATGTAATGGCATATAGGCTTCCGTTTAAAAAGCTAAAAACTAAACCGACAAAGGCCAATCCTATAAAAATGGAATAAATTGTATTGTATATTTTATATTCTTTAGAAAACTCGAGGAATTTTCGAACATATAAAAGCATACTTAGTAATGATATGGCAGCAAATATTAATATTGCATGGTTTCCCATCCATGGGCTAGATGGCCATAAGTATTGATAAGCTAATCCGTCTAAAGAAAATTGGAAAAGACCTAAAAAGAAAACATAAGAAACAAAGAAGAGATAAATGTTTTGCCTTAAAGCAATTCCGAAAAAAGAAAAGAAAATAATTACTAATAGGAATAGGCCGTAGTACAAGCCTAAGAAGAAATTCTCTGTAGATGCAAATTGAGTAAAACTGTTTATTTCCCAAAACTTCATCGGAAGTTTTAAAATCTCTCCGTCACTCGTAGTTTCAACAATAAGCTTGTATTTTACATGTGGCTCAATGGTAATCGGGAAAATAAAGTCTTTGTGTAGATATGGTCTTTCTTTAAAAGCTAAGTCATCACCTGCATTGTATTTTTTAATCAAGTTATGATTCTCATCATATATGTATAGGTTTATAATATTGGTTAAGGGTCTTGCGAGTTGCAAGTTATACAAATGCTTTACATCTTCTGAATTTTGGATTTTTAGCTGCATCCAATAAGTCGATTTCGTAAAATCTAAATAAGGAATGTGATTCTTTACTTCAATTACATTTTCAGAATCATAAGATTCATTTAAAATGTCCTCAACTTGTAATTCGTGATTAGCATCTTCAACTAAAATTGCTTTTTCAGCGAAATGCTCAGACTCTTTAATATTGCCAACCTCATGATATGTTTGTCCTAAAACGGCGGTGTTGCCTAAAACAAAAGCAGTAAGAGTCAAAAGAAATAAGAAATGCTTTTTTACCACTGGTCGATAAAGATACTATCTACAATACAAATTAGTAAGTATTAGACTAATGCATTTAGAAGACATTACTACCTTGTAAAAACTATCTAATTTTAGGATTGTTTAAATATTGCAAAAAAGAGAACTTGGTAGGATTTAGATTTAGTGAATTTCAGGAAGAGAATAAGGAGGAATCAGTTTTCGATAGATTATTGAAGCTGTTTTTAGAATTAATGACGCACACCTCAGGCGATTTTGAGGAAAGCTTTAGATGGTTAAAGGAATTAGATGATGAACATGGTTTAACTACACCTGAGTATACTTTAGAGGATTTTAGAAGAGATTTAGAAGAAAAGAAGTTCATCAAAAGTGATGGTGGCGGAAGTTCTGAGTTAACTGATAAATCGGAGCAATTGATTCGCCAAAAAGCTTTAGAACAAATATTTGGCAAACTAAAGAAAAGTAAACCGGGTAGCCACCGTACCAATAGAACTGGCAAAGGGGAGGAGAGTGTTCCAGAATTAAGGCCTTACCAATTTGGAGATACTTTGGATCAAATTTCTTTTACCGAATCTTTTAAAAATGCTCAAATCAACCATGGAGTAGACGATTTTAGAATTACTGAGCAAGACTTAGAAGTTTCTGAAAGTATTCATGCCGCACAAATGTCTACCGTTTTAATGATAGATATTTCTCATTCTATGATTTTGTATGGTGAAGATAGAATAACGCCTGCTAAAAAAGTAGCCATGGCCTTGGCTGAACTAATTACTAAAAAATACAAAAAAGATACCTTAGATATTGTTGTTTTTGGAAACGATGCTTGGGAAGTTAAGATTAAGGACTTACCTTATTTATCTGTTGGGCCATACCATACAAATACTGTTGCAGGCCTAGAGTTGGCTATGGATTTGTTAAGAAGAAGAAAAAATGCCAACAAGCAAATTTTCATGATTACAGATGGCAAACCAACTTGCATTATAGAAAATGGAGATTATTACCAAAACTCTTGGGGCCACGATCCTAAGATTATTAATAGAACAATTAACCTGGCTATTCAATGCAGAAAATTGAATATTCCAATCACCACCTTTATGATTGCTCAAGATCCTTATTTACAAAAGTTTGTAGAGGATTTTACTGAAGCCAATCAAGGCAAAGCTTTTTATTCTGATTTACAGGGTTTAGGCGAATTTATATTTACAGATTACGAAAAGAACAAGAGAAAAATATACTAGCGATGGATATTACAAAAATGAAAACGGTTGCCGACTTAAAAATAGCCAAATATGTTTCTAAGTCGATTAAAGATGAGTTGAGGGATAATCTTATTGATAAGATTAGAAAAGGTGAGAATGTATTTGAAGGTATTTACGGCTATGAAGATACTGTTATTCCCAACATAGAACGTGCTATTTTATCTAGACATAGCATTAACTTATTAGGTTTAAGAGGTCAGGCAAAAACGAGAATTGCAAGAATGATGACCAAGTTGTTGGATGATTATATTCCAACCATTAAAGGCTCTGAAGTTCACGATGATCCATTTTGTCCGATATCGGCTTTTGGTAAAAAGCAGTTGGAAGATAATGGAGACAAAACCGAAATAAAATGGATTTCGAGCAGAGATCGCTATGTAGAAAAGTTGGCAACACCTGATGTGTCTATCGCTGATTTAATAGGAGATGTAGACCCAATAAAGGCTGCAAACTTAAAGTTAGATTATTCAAACGAGCGTGTGATTCACTTTGGAATGATTCCACGTGCTAACCGTTGCATTTTTGTAATTAATGAACTACCTGATTTACAAGCTAGAATTCAGGTTGCTTTGTTTAATATTTTACAAGAGGGCGATATTCAAATAAGAGGTTTTCAATTGAGGTTTCCGCTCGATATTCAATTTGTATTTACGGCAAACCCTGAAGATTACACCAATAGAGGTTCTATTATTACTCCATTAAAGGATAGAATCCAGAGTCAGATTATGACACACTATCCTAAAACCATTGATTTGGCTAAGGAAATTACCAAGAGTGAGGCAAAGTTGAGTGATGCTCAAGAAGAACAAATTACAACCCCTGAAATCATTAAAGATTTGTTGGAGCAAATTTCTTTTGAGGCAAGAAACAGTGAATACATTGATGAGAAATCTGGGGTTTCTGCAAGATTGTCTATTTCAGCTTATGAAACGGTGCATAGTGCCGCAGAACGAAGAATACTGAAGAACAAAGAGAAAAAAACCACCATTAGAATTAGCGATTTAACGCAAGTTATTCCTGCCATTATTGGAAAAATAGAGATGGTATACGAAGGAGAACAGGAGGGAGCGGTAAATGTAAGTTATGCTTTAATACGCTCTGCTATAAGAACCGAAGCCTTAAAGTATTTCCCGGAATTAAAGGATTTAAAGAAAAAGCAGAATAAAAACTCTGAAGCCTACAATGAAGTGATGGCTTGGTTTTCTGCCAATCGTTTGGATTTAATTAACGACAATAGCGATAAAGATTATAAAGCATCTTTGAAAAAGGTTGTTTCATTAGAATCGATTATAAAAAGCAAGTTTCCGACTTTACCGGCAGACGCTAAATTTTTAATGATGGAGTTTTTATTGCATGCTATGAGTGAATACTCTTATTTAAACAAAGATTATTTAGAAAAGAGTTTCCAGTTTGGAGATTTATTTTCATCGATGTTTAGCGGAGAAAGCTAAATTATAATTCACACGGCATTTAAATGCATTTATATTTAAGATTTTTATAACATGAAGAAAATAGGCACTATTGTATTATCAATTTTATTAGTCAGCAATTTATTGGCTTGTACAAATTCAGAACCTCAAGTAAACAGTAAAGAGACTATCTCTAAAGGTCATTCAATGAGCGAAGAAGGCTTAGAAAAGGCCTACTTTGCAAGTGGTTGTTTTTGGTGTGTAGAAGCTGTTTTTCAGAGTGTAAAAGGAGTGAAGGACGCGGTATCGGGCTACTCAGGTGGTGAGGTTGATAATCCAACGTATCGTCAAGTAAGCAGCGGTTCTTTAAAGCATGCAGAAGCGGTAAAAGTAATTTACGATCCAGGAGTAGTAGATTTTGAAACATTAGTTAAAGTGTTTTTTGGCTCTCATGATCCCACAACCCTAAACCGTCAAGATCCCGATAGAGGTCCACAGTACAGATCTATTGCTTTTTATGAAACAGAAAGTGAAAAATCGACAATAGAAAATTACATCAAAGAGCTAGAAGAAAAGAAAACCTTTTCAGGAACGATAGTAACGGAAGTTAAGGCCTTCGAAAAATTTTGGAGAGCAGAAGAGTATCACCAAGAGTATGAAGCTTTGCACCCTGATGTTCCTTATGTTAAAAGTGTTTCTATTCCTAGATTAAAGAAGTTTCAGGCTAAATTTCCTGAATTGCTAAAGGAGAATCACTAGAGTTTATGAAGAGCCTTTAAAATGGCTTTGCCACGGGCATGCACACCTTTACTTTCCGAATGACTCATTGTGTCTTCTATAGCAGGGATAACCTCGTTTTTTAGCTCTCTATAGTTTTTGCAAATATTCAAACAAACCTTCATGCTGAAGGCTTTTACTGCAATAGCTTCCTTTGGATCTTGAATATATTTAAGGCAATTATCAAATAAGCCTGATTCTAAGTGTTCTGGAACATTAATCTCTTGCAGAATGCACACTGTATTGCGTTTTAAAGCCACATGTAAATCAGATCTGTTTAGGTTTTTAACCAACTTTTCCATATGTTTTTTAACTAAATGAGGATGTTGGTCAAAACATGCTGAAAGTACCATTACAGCTCTTTGGTTTACACGATATTCGTCAGTATAAAAGCAATGCATAAATTCATCGAATTTGGCTTGGTCTCCGTCAATATGCCGTACAATTAGCATACTGTTTTGCTTAGAATGTTCTTTTAATAACTGACTTATGTAATCCATAAGTTTTATTTGGCTGTTTGCTTAGCCAATTGAAAATAATAGTTCGCCTGCTGCTGATTTCCGAGATTTTGGTAAGTAATTCCCAAGTAATTGTAATAACTCGATTCATTCGGATTTATAGTAACTGCCCTTTTAAAGTAAGTGATAGCGCCATTAAAATCGCCCAAAGTTCCTAGGGTAGAAGCATAGTTTGCCAAGGCATCAACATAATTTGGATTGTATCTTAAAGCTTGCTCATAAGCATATTTGGCATCTTGGTAACGCTGATTCTGAAAGTACAAGGAACCTAAATTAGACCAGGTAGTTGTATTACTCGGATTAAATTTGGTTGACTGCTGGTAATCGTAAATTGCCGCTTCTGTTTGCCCTAGTCGATAATAAGCTAAGCCACGTTGACCCCAAGCATCAGAATATTTTGGCAAGATTTCTAGCGCATTGGTAAAAGCTTGAACAGACTCATTTAGTAATTGAGTTTTTTCTGGTCCATCGAGCATTAAAATAGCTCTCTCTTTCATTAATCCTAGCCCGTAATAATATTGACACCTTGCGCTATTACTACAATTATTTACATCTGTAGAATATAAAGTAAAGTTATCTTCCCAAGCTTTATTTCGGTCAACGGTTTTAAAACTGTACAAGGCAAGTACAGGAATAGAAACCATTAATGCTGTGTTCTTTGCCGAAAATAGTTTTATATTTTTTGTCTTAATCAGTTGATTCAAGTAATAGGCTAAAACAATACAAAAACCTAAAGAGGGAATGAATAGCAGGCGTTCTCCAAAGGAAGTTCCTATGGTTAAAAATATATTGCTGTATAATACAATGTTGGCTAAAAAGAATCCAATTCCAAAAGCAAGAATTTTATTTGTTTTCCAAAGCTTAAAGAATAGGTAAATGATAGCAATATAGATGACTAGACTTAAGAGAACTTTCCAATCTGCAAAACTTGAAAAAGGGATTTGATTTAAGGAGTAATCATTCATTAAAGGATGCGGAAAAATAAGTTTCCATAGATATAAGCCCATAATTTTAATTGCTGTCGCAAGCTCAATTGCTTTATTGGGTGCAGCCATAAGCATATTATCTATTTGAGCAATATTTTTATCGCCATTAATAGATCCTAATACATTTACCCTCATTAATATATAAGCAGCAAATGAAATCAAAAACACCAATGATTTTTTGATGGCTTCTCCCAATTTATATTCCTTAAATAAAACCATACTTATGGGAATAATCGCTAAAAAGCTTACCATGCTTTCTTTTGATAAAAAACCGAGAAACATTAGCACTACGCTAAGTATGAGTTGCTTTTTATTGGGATTTGCTAAGTGCTTGTAAAATACTAACGAGGATAATATAAAAAAGATAAAAGCCATGATGTCGTCAATACTCTTGATATTTGCGACCACCTCGGTATGTATTGGATGGGCTGCAAAAAGCAAGATTGCAATTAAAGCGATAATCTTGTTCTGAAATAAATGATGTAGATAGAGGTAGAGTAGTGCTATAAGAATTCCGTAGAATAGAATATTAAAAAGATGTGCAAAACTTGGTGAATCAGGAGCTATTTCCCATTGAATCGCAAATAAACTTAATGCCAAAGGCCGATAAAGGTTTCCTTGAGTATAGCCATAGCCTTGGCGATAATGGGTTTTAAATAATTCAGGAATTCCTTCTAAACCTTTCTTTACAATAATGTTTTCTTTGATTACAGAAAAGTCGTCTAAAACATAATTATGATTAATTGTATTTGTATAAAGCAAGCATGAAAAAATGAATAAGACGATTAAAGGTTGCTTATGCTCGGATTGCCATTTCATATGGCAAGTTTAAGAATTTTGACTAAAGAGTTTAACATCTCATTATTAATAACTCGTAGCGCTTAAACAGTAATTAACTAATTGATTCGTAACTTAGCACTTTCAAAATAAAATAGCATTTATGCAAACAATAACACCCTTAAGATTTAAAAATCCAAGCCAGAACGAATTCGTAAGAACACTTAGAAAGCGAGTGGACGGTTATTTTAAAGAAAACAATCTTAAAAAAACCGGTGGCACAAAAATTAAAGTAAAAGCAGTTGTGATGTTTCTACTTTATACAATTCCTTACTTTTTATTAATTACCTCGAGCTATGCAAATAACCTTGTAGCGTGGGGTTTCACTTTTTTAATGGGCCTAGGAATGGCCGGTATTGGATTCTGTGTAATGCACGATGCAAATCACGGTAGCTTTTCAAATAAAAAGTGGGTAAATAAATTCATGGGATTCTCTCTTAACTTTTTAGGTGGTAACGTAAATAATTGGAAAGCACAGCATAACATTATGCATCATACTTACACGAATATAGAAGGATATGATGAAGATATTCAGCCCGCTCCTCTATTGCGTTTCTCTCCGCATTCAGAAAAGAAAGGAGTACATAAGTACCAATTCATTTACGCTTGGTTCTTATATTGTTTAATGACTTTATCTTGGACATTTGCAAAGGATTTCGTTGATGTATTTAGATATAACAAAAAAGGCCTTTACAAGCAGTTGAAAACAAACTTTACAAGAGAGTTTGTTCAAATTATTTTAACTAGGCTTATGTATTTTGCTTACATGGTAGTTGTGCCATTATTAGTAATGGATATTGCATTTTGGCAATTAGTTATTGGATTTTTAACGGTTCACTTTACAGCTGGATTAACTTTAGCTTCAGTTTTCCAAATTGCACACGTTATGGAGGATACAAATTACCCATTACCTGATACAGAGCATGTTGTAGGAGATCAGTGGGCAGCTCACCAGTTAAATACAACCTTAAATTTTGCTCAGAACAACAAGATTTTATCTTGGTTTGTTGGTGGATTAAATTTTCAAGTAGAGCATCATTTATTCCCAAACATTAGCCACGTGCATTATAAAAATCTAGCTCCAATTGTTGAGAAAACAGCAGTAGAGTTTGGTTTGCCGTATAATAAGATAGATAGATTTAGAACTGCTTTATTAGGCCATGGTCGCATGCTATATGTGCTAGGTAGATAAGCTTTTTAAAATTTTTTTACCCCATGGTTGTTTATTCGATCAAGGGGTTTTTATTGGAATAAAGTTAAATAGCTTATTAGAAAAAAAGCATTTTAACCAAGCATTAAAGCATTAGTAGAGAAGTTAATAAATAAGCGATAGAAATAATTTTTAAGCTAATAACTTTTGCTTTATTATCATTTTTAGTTGCTTTTGTTATGATTAACAGAATGATAGAAAAAATAGGATTGCTCCATTTAATGAATATATCTCGTTTATTGAAACCCAAATAGGTCAATATTCCAAAAAAGACAGCATAACAAGCAAATAAACTTGGAGCTAATAGATAGTCAATGTTAAAGCCATTATTTTCAGAATAGATTCGAATAATAACGGTGATGAAGCTTATGATAGCTATGGCAAAAAGTAAAACCTCAATTTGCTTTTCACCTTTGCTTAAATGAAACGCTTTCGACATAATTTAAACATATCCTCTAATTTACAACAAGGGCTTGAATTTTTTTTTGATTTGAATTAAATATGACTTATGAGTTATATTATACTTATTTATTTATTAAAAATTTATTTTAACCAGGTAGATCAAAAGAAAAACTCCTTTGCCCACTTAGTTTAATCTAAGTAAACAAAGGAGTTATTTGGCCCTCTGTAGATTTCTTTAGATAAATCTGTCTGCAAGATCACCGCAGATTTTTCTATTCTCGGTTAGCTAAATCATACAGAGGATATCTTTAATTTTTAATCGCCTCTTGTATTTCTTCTTCAAGTGGAGTTCTAAATACTACTTGGTTTTCAAATACATCAACTACACTTCGGTCGCCTGCTCCAATTTTACCTGCTAAAATCTCTTTTGATAACTGGTTTAAAACCTTTCTTTGAATTACTCGCTTAATTGGTCTTGCACCAAACTGAGGGTCGTAACCTAAGTCTGCAATAAAATCAACTAAATCATTAGAATAACTTAGCTCAACATTATTTTTAGCAGCTATTTTTTGTAGCCCTGTCAGTTGAAGGTTAACTATTTTCTTAACATGACTTTTAGAAAGTGGTGTAAACAAGATTGATTCATCAATTCTGTTTAAAAATTCAGGTCGTATGGTTTTACGAAGTAAGCCTAAAACATCAGTTCTTGTTGCTTCCATAACAGATTCGAATTGAGAATCATTATAATTTTCGAAGTTTTGCTGAATAATTTCAGAACCTAAATTTGAGGTCATTATAATTATGGTATTCTTAAAGTTAACCACACGACCTTTATTATCTGTCAACCTACCGTCATCTAAAACTTGTAACAAAATATTAAATACATCAGGGTGAGCTTTTTCGATTTCATCTAATAATACTACAGAGTAGGGACGTCTTCTCACGGCTTCAGTAAGTTGACCACCTTCGTCATAACCCACATATCCCGGAGGTGCACCAACTAATCTAGAAACCGCATGTCGTTCTTGGTATTCACTCATGTCTATTCTAGTCATCGCATTTTCATCATCAAATAAGTACTCACTTAATGACTTGGCCAACTCTGTTTTACCAACACCCGTTGTACCTAGGAAAATGAAAGAACCAATCGGTTTCTTCTCATCTTGCATTCCTGCTCGACTTCTCCTAACAGCATCAGAAATAGCGCCTATTGCCTCTTCTTGACCGATTACTCGTTTGTGTAATTCATCTTCCATTTGCAAGAGCTTCTCTCTTTCGCTTTTTAACATTTTACTTATTGGAATTCCGGTCCAACGGCTAACAACATCTGCAATCTCTTCTGAATCAACTTCTTCCTTAATCAATGTTTCTTTTGCTTTAATCTCAGAAAATTCTGCTTTTAAGGATACTAACTCTTGTTCCGTTTCTTTTATTCTTCCATATCTGATTTCAGCAACCTTTTCAAAATCTCCGGCACGTTCTGCTTGCTCAGCCTCAAATTTTAAGCTTTCTATGGTTTCTTTAGCCTTCTGAATTTTATCTACAATTCCGGTTTCCTTTTGCCATCTAGCATTTAAGGCATTTCTTTTTTCATTTAGATTTGCAATCTCCTCAGAAAGAAGATTTAGCTTAGCCGTATCTTTTTCTCGTTTAATTGCTTCTCGTTCAATTTCTAATTGCATTACCTTGCGGTCTAGCTCATCTAATTCTTCAGGCTTAGAATTCATTTCCATTCGAAGTTTAGAAGCAGCTTCATCAATTAAATCAATGGCTTTATCTGGTAAAAAACGATCGCTAATGTATCGCTGAGATAATTCTACAGCCGAAATAATTGCTTCATCTTTTATTTGAACCTTATGATGCGTTTCATATTTATCTTTTATTCCTCTTAAAATAGAAATTGCATCTTCGGTATTCGGTTCATCAATCAAAACCTTTTGGAAACGACGTTCTAAAGCTTTGTCCTTCTCAAAATATTTCTGATACTCATTAAGTGTGGTTGCTCCAATAGCTCTTAGTTCCCCTCGAGCCAAGGCTGGTTTTAAAATGTTTGCAGCATCCATGGCACCTTCGCCACCACCTGCACCAACAAGTGTATGTATTTCATCAATAAATAATACAATATCACCTTCTGCGCCTGTTACTTCTTTTACTACTGACTTTAAACGCTCTTCAAACTCACCTTTGTATTTTGCTCCTGCAACTAAAGCTCCCATATCTAAGGAGTAAATAATTTTATCTTTTAAATTTTCTGGAACGTCTCCTGCGATAATTCTATGCGCTAATCCTTCGGCAATTGCTGTTTTACCAACACCCGACTCTCCTATAAGGATTGGGTTATTTTTGGTTCTTCTAGAGATAATTTGTAAAACTCTTCTGATTTCGTCATCTCTACCAATTACAGGATCTAGCTTATTATCATTTGCTAATTTATTTAAGTTTCTGGCGTATTTACTCAATGAGTTATAATTATCTTCTGCACTAGCAGACGTAACTTTTTCTCCTTTTCTTAACTCATTAATAGCAATTTTTAAGTTTTTCTCGTTAACACCACTGTCTTTTAATACCTGAGCCATTTGGTCTCCTGATTTGAGAATTCCCAATATCAAATGTTCAATAGAAACATATTCATCTTCAAATTGCTTTAAATAGTTTGAAGCATGATTCAAAGATTGATTTGCAGTTTTGGATAAATACTGGTTTCCTCCCGTAACTGAAGGGTAGGAGTCTATAATTCGGTCTATTGCCTGAATTACATTTTTATAGTTTACTCCTAGTTTCTTAAGCAAGAATGGAGTTACATTCTCATCGACTTCAGAAATTGCTTTTAAAATATGACCATTTTCGATAGCTTGATGATTAAAACCTGTTGCAATTTGCTGTGCTTGCTGAATTGCTTCTTGCGATTTAAGGGTATAATTTTTAAAATTCATGGCTATTTTTTTAATTCAATTTGCCTTGAACAAATAAAACGCCATTTAAAATTCCATCAAAATGACGGAAATTTTGTCATAAAATTGATTATTTTTATCATTTCTATCACTTTTTTAAGACTAAATGGCAGCTTTATTAGTGGTTTGAAAAAAGTTAATCCATATTTATACCATGAGAACAAAAATAAATCTAATTTTATTTTTTCTTTGGTTGATCAAACTACAATTAGAAAGAGAATTAAATCCATAGTCGTTACAATTTTTTTATTTTCCACAGCCTATCAAGCTAAGGCTCAGACTATAGAAATGGGTTTAAACTTGGGTTTAATAGGAACACGCTATACCGTTTCCCAAAATTATTTGGGTAATTCTAGTTTTGTAAGACAGGGAGAAGTGAATTACGGAACACGCGTTGGGATGCAGGCTAGCTTAAATTCTTTGCCGGAAAGGTATAAACCGAGAAATTATAGGTTAGATCATGGTTTAATGCTAGAGATAGCAGCAAGTAATGGCGGTGGAAATATAGATTTTATAGAAATGCAGCCTGATGATTCATTCTTAACTGCAAAATTAAATTATAGAACTTGGCAAGGAGAATTGAACATATTGTATCAAGCTAAGATTGATAATTTTCAGTTATTAATGGGCCCTTCTTTTACTTATCATACATATAGAGGCGTAAGAAACAATTTAAAAAATTCAACTGAATTTGTTTTTCCTCAGAAGCAAATTAATGACTATTACGTAGGTATAGATTTTGGGATTGGTTACCGATATGAGAAATTACTGATTGCAACTAGACACCATACTAATATTACAGCATTCGGAGAAGAAACGAAATCCATTCCAATTGCATACAATAATCATCAAGCACGGTTAATTATATCTTATTTCTTATATAAAAAGAAATTGAGAAAGAAATACAGAGGTTTATACATTTAATGCTATTGGACTAGTAGTTTTCTAGTAATATTTAGTTCTTTTAAATGCAGATAATATAAGCCTTTACTGTAGTTTTTTAAATTTAATACTTGTTTCGATAGCAAACTTCCTTCTTGTACAACCTGACCATTTGAATTGTATAGCTTAAATTGCTTGCCTTCTAAGCTTGAAGGATATCTTAGATTAAAAACTTCTGAAGATGGATTTGGGAAAACCTCTAGTTCTGTATCTAATTTGTTTAAACGCTCAACCGAAGTAACAATATTGCTTTTAGCACTTATCCATTTGTCAGGATCAAATATTAAAGAATCAATATTCTCAGAAATTGAAATTGAAAAAGTTTGACCTGAAAACTTTGGATCTAGAATAATCATTGTATCAATATTAGGTCCTACAACCTTATATGGAATGGGTAGATTAAAGAAATAAACTGAAGGGTCACTTTGGCTTTGTTGCAGGTTAACTTTAAGTTCTCCATTTTCTTGAGCCCACAAAGCAGTGTATGTTGGATATCCTTTGCCATAATACCAATCTTTAAAATATTCATCTAAATCAGTCCCTGAGGCACTTTCCATATGTCTTTGTAAGTCTTGAGTTTTTGCAAATGAATATGCTAAAGTGCTATCCCTTAAGTAGGTCCTTATTCCATTAAAAAAAGCATCGTCTCCTATTTTCCAACGTAGCATGTGCAAAACACCTGCACCTTTAAAGTAGGGTACCCTAGTAAATAAATTTTGCGCTGAGCTTGTATCCCTGCTGTAAACAGAAGTGTTAGGGTATAAAAAGCTAATATTCCTAAATCCCTGAAGAGTAACAGGAAGGTAAATGGGGTTATGTAAAACACCAAATTCATAGGTTAGCATATTGGCATAGCTAGCAAATGCCTCATTTAACCATAAATCTGTCCACGATGAACAAGTGATATAATTCCCAAACCACTGGTGAGCTAATTCATGAGCAATAAGTTCTCCACCATAACTCCCCATAAAACTCATAGTTTGGTGTTCCATACCACCTCCAAATGTAAAGGAGGCATGCCCATACTTTTCTTTAATAAATGGGAATGGACCAAATAAAGAATCGAAAAAGTTCAAAAATGCAGGAGTGATTTCTAAGGATTGGTTAATGCTTATAGTATCCCCTGGGTATAAAAAATGTTGATAAAATAAGCTATCATTTCCTTGTTTTACTTTATGTTCAAATACTTCATAGTTGGTAACAGCGAATGCAACCAAATAAGTAGCTATGGGGTATTTAGAATTCCAATTGTATCTTACATTGGAGCCAAGTGTATCTATAGATTTTAAAAGTCCAATTGAAGCTGCTTTATTTCCTATCGGACATGTTATTGAAATATCAATTGAATCAGCTTTATCAGTTAAAGTATTTTTGCATGGCCACCAAGATGAAGCTCCATAAGGTTGAGAAAGAGTCCAAATGATTGAATCTTGTTCATTATAAGAATCCTGCACAAATGTTCCTAAACCATTAGTTTCAGGAACACCTTTATAGTAAATATTTACGGTGGAAAGATTTCCAATTAAAACTGTGTCTTGCAGGTCGACAATTAACTGATTGTTAGTTTTAGTAAAGCTAAGTTGATTCCCTTTGTAAATAATTGAATCAACCCTCATTGTGTTTTCAAAGTCTACGTAGAACTGACTTAAATTAGTATCAATGGGTATAAAACTGCAGCTAACATTTCCTGAAATGAATTTTACCTCAGGGTCAACTTTAATATTGATTTGATAATGTTTTACATCATAAGCATTAGTTTTACTTATTGCAGCCGACTTTTCAGCCGCATAAAGTGCTTTAGAGTGATTTATATGCTTGCAAAGCTCAGGATGACTTTGACTAACAACTAGTTTAAAAACGAATAAGAAAAAAATTAAAATTCTAATGTTTAATCGCATACGTTAAAATTAATAAATGCTAGCGCACTAGTGTTATGTCGCCAGTTAAAGTTTTTGCATTCTCATTAGTAAAAACTATGCTTACAACGTATTTATAGGTTCCCGCGGCCAGTCTATTATCAGATTGATCTCTGCCTTCCCAGGCAATGTTGTTTTTATTGAAAACTACTTTTCCCCAACGATTAAAAATTTGAATTTGAAAAGATTTTATGTCATCACCATATGGTTCAAACCAATCGTTAACTCTATTGCCATTGGGAGAGAAAATGTTTGGTACAAAATACGGTCTTAAATTAACTTTAACGCTCGTACTGGCTGAAGTAACGCAATTATTCGAATCAATAAAACTAAGACTAACTTTATAGCTTCCTGCGTTTCTAAATTGATGAAAAACTGTATCTCCAATACTCAAAACTCCATCCTCAAAGTCCCAAATAGGATTAAACCCTAATGGCCCATTATTAAAAAATTGAACACTATCTAGTGGCAGGATATCAAGTGGATTGTATATAAGGTTAGTAAAAGTTTTGGGGTAGTAATTAACGGATATCGTATCTGTTAGTGTATCACATTTATTAAAATGTGTAAGCCATTGTTTTCCTTTACTTACAACTATTGATTTTTCAGTTTCTCCTGTAGACCATTCAAAGTTTTGGTTTAGGGGAGTAGATAGTTCAATCGTTTCACCCATACAGAGAGTGGTGTCTGAACTCAAACTAGGCGCAATTAAATTGGGTTCAAAATCTAGCTCAATTGAATCTCTAACGGTTCCGCAATTTGTTTGGACTTCTAGCCAATATATTCCGACAGAATTTACATTAATGGAACAGTTAGTTGAGCCTGTAGACCACAGGTAGTTTGAATGTGAATTAGTTGATTTTAAAACAATACTTTGATTATTACACAGTGTTTGATCTGGTCCTAAGTCTAATCCAATGGCTGGGAAAAAGCTAACCGTAATGCTATCTCTTGAAACATTGCAAAAATCTTTTGCTTCTAGCCAATACAAACCCGGTTGAGATACTGGCAATAGCTTGCCAATTGAGCTATCTGACCATAGAAAAGTTTGGTATGGTGAATTTAAATCACCTAAGACAATTTGTTGCTTTGGACAAAGGATAGTATCTTTTCCTAAATCGATAGGAGGGGTATTACCAATAAAATTAACTTCAATACTATCGCGAGTAGTTTGGCATTGATTTGAAAATTCAACCCAATAAATGCCTGAGTTTTTTACAACAATAGTATCAGTAGTTGCTCCCGTTGACCAAACATAATCTAAGCTTTTTGCTAAACCCGCACCCAAAACTAATGAGTCTTGGCAAGAAACAGTGTCAGGGCCAAGAGAAAATAATATACCGGGCTGGTAGGTTACATTTATGGTATCTCTAAGTGTGTCGCAAGCAGAAACTACTTCTAACCAATATGTCCCTGTTCTAGTTGCTACATTAGTTTTATTAGTTGAGCTATCATTCCACAAATAGCTATCAAATTCAGTACTAGAATTACCTAAAAGAATAAATTGCCGGCCGCATAAAACTGTATCGTTTCCAAGTTTATGATTCCCTCTGTTCTTTCTGTAAGAACAGGAACTAAATGAGCTAGAAAGTGGCACATTAACAATATTGGCTGCAAAATTGGTAGTAGATAAATCACTTACAGTAATTGCATTTATAGCACTGTCTCTTACAAAACTAACACCCCGAAGATCTGGAATTGGTGAAACTAAAGAGTCAGCACAAGTAACAACAGATAAACTATCTGTTAACTTCCCAATACTAGTTTGCTTTAAAATTCCTCTATTATCATGACCAACAAAATGAATATTTCCGTCATAGTCCTCTGCAATGTTGGTTGGAATAATTCCATTAAGTGTATTGTCTTTAAAGGTTTTCAAAGAAATTGGGTTTCCCGTATTAGAATTTAATTCCATAAATGAGATCGAATTCCCATTTAATTGGTTTACACCTGGTAATAATAAATTTCCGTTTCTTTTAAGTACTCCTAGGTAAGGGAAGAAGTTTAAATATGAAAAAGTTGACCATTTTACAGTTCCATCGTAACCTAAACTAAAAGCACTTCCACGGTCTAAGCCACCTAAGTAATAACGAGTAAAAATAAAGCCTGAGTCTGTAGCAATTGGTTTACGATTGTCAAAACCACCGGTGTATGTTTTAGCCCACTTTAAATTGCCTAAAGAATCTGTTTTAAAAAACAAGTCAGACATGTTTACCAAAACGCCATTATCTTTTCCTACACCTGCAACTCCCCATTTCCATGGGAAAAAACCCGTATATCGTTTTGACCATTTTAAGGTTCCATTTTGGCTTAATCTTGATAAGGAATAAGTTGAAACGTTTGGCGGGGAGGGCGAGTATCGATATAGACTCAATAGGATATAGTCACCATTTGGTGCAACCTCAGAACTGTGCAGTAATGAGTTATATCCATTACTTGAAGTTAATTGTTTAGAATACAAGACATTGCCTTTAACATCAAACTTTACTATTAATGGTAATACGGAGGTTGAAGTAGTTGAATATCTTGCTGTTAGTAAAATGTTCTGATTTGAGTCAATGTGTAAGTCTGTAAAATCAATGTTGGTGTTTGTCTGTACAATTTCTTTTGACCATACTTCTTCACCACAAGGGTTTAGCATCCGAATAAATACTTTTGAATTCGATCCTGAAATTCTTAAGGAGCCTCCTGCAATTACGGAATTTCCGTTTGGTAATACTTCAATTTGATCGAAGGTGTGTTGATATTGGATTGCATTTAAGGATTTGATAAAATAGTCTTGTCCATAGCTGAATAGGCTAGTTACTATCAATAATAAGCTTAAATAATATTTCATTCTTGTAAAGGACGTAAGAATGGGTCTATTCGATTGCTGCTAGCTAGAAATAATATCAAAAGGTTTAATTGCTCTGTTTTTTCTCAATACAGAAATTAGCCAAGCAATTAAAAAGATAATTCCTGCAACAGTTGCCATAGCCCCTGCAATTGAACCATTTATTAATACTGCTAAATAATATCCCCCAATTGAGCAAAGAATTCCGAAGATGGAGGATAACAATAGCATTGTTTTTAATTTATTTGTCAATAGGTAAGCAGCTGATGGCGGCACAATAAGGAACGCAACAACTAGGATTGCTCCAACAGATTCGAAAGAAACAACTGTTGTTAGCGAAACGGCTCCCATTAAAGAATAATGCCAAAATCCAACTGCTATGCCAAGTGCCTTCGCAAACTCCTCGTTAAAGGTAGTAAGAAATAAACCTTTATAACCTTTAAATATAAAAGCCAAAATAATTACTAATAAGCCACCACCAATCCAAACGGCTCTAGGCCCATAGTTTAAACCAGATTCACTAAACCATAAATCTAATGGGACATAAGCTATTTCTCCATATAGAACACAATCCTGGTCTAAGTCAACTTGGCCTGTAAATAGTGAAATTAGGATAATACCAATGGCAAACAACCAAGTAAAAGTTATTCCAATAGAAGCATCAACTTGAAGTTTTGCTCTTTTATAAAAGAGTTCAATTATTACAGTTGTAAGAACTCCTAAAACAGCTGCCCCAACTAACATGGGTAGGGTTTCTCTGGATCCCGATAAGAGGTAAGCAATAACAATTCCTGGAAGCACAGCATGAGAAATAGCATCGCCGACCATTGCCATCTTTCTTAAAACTAAATAACAACCAAGTAAACTGCATGAAACTGCTATTAAAGAACCGGTTAATATAATCCAAAATGCATCCATTAATCTTTATTGTAAGGTATTATACTTTCATGAGGATCTTTTATCGGATAATTAAGTTCCTTTTCTAGTTGTTTCTCTAATTCTGGTGTAATAATATGCTCAATTGCTTCAGCATCATTATGAACATGGTCGGGCTCTAACTTTAAACGCTGGTTTAAATACATTTCCCATAATCTATGAAGCTTAATAACTCTTTTGGCTTCATTTAAACCTTTGCTAGTTATATACCAATTCCCTTCTTTTAAGCGAACTGAATTATCTTTTCTAAGCAATTGTAATCCTCTATTTAACTCTATTTTTCTTAAATCTCTTGTTGCTAACAGTTCGTCAATACTTCGCTCAGCCTCAAAATTATTCGAGCTTTCACCTAAATGATAAAATAGTTTTAAAACATTTTCTACCAATATTTTCTTTTTATTTTCAGCCTGTATTTTATACTTGGCAAGCATGCCTCTTTTTGGAGCAAACCAGATTGAACCTATCGCTAAAATAGAAAGGCACATAACTACCCAAGGCCCTGTAGGCATATTAGGCGCAACATAACTTATGTATGAACCAAAAAAACCTGAGAGTGCACCAAATACCATAGCGATTACAATCATGTTTCCTAATCGATGTGTCCAAAATCTTGCTCCCGAAGCAGGAGTAATTAACAAAGCTGCCATTAGAACAACACCAACAGCTTGAATACCAACAGCTACGGCTAATACGGTTATGGTTGCCAAAATAAACTCGAGAAACTTTACGGGTAAACCAATTACCTTAGCATAATCAGGATTAAAAGAAATTAACTTAAACTCTTTATAAAATAATAACACCACTATTATTAAAACTATACCAATGCTGCTGAAAGTAATAATGTCATCTTTGGTTAATGAGGCTGCTTTTCCAAATAAAAACTTGTCTAATCCGGCTTGAGAGGCATTACCAGAATGCTGAATTGAAGTTAAAAGTAAAATTCCTAGGCCAAAAAATACACTTAAAACAATCCCAATTGCAGCATCATTTTTAAGTTTGGTTGTTCTGCTTATGCCATCAATCACTAGCAGGGATATCCAGCCGGTTATTATTGCCCCAATTATTAGCACTAGGGGGGTTTTACTTCCAGAAACCATAAAGGCTAAGCATACTCCAGGTAAAATGGAATGGGCTATCGCATCACCAACCAGTGCTCTTTTTCTTAAAAATGAAAAAGAACCAACCATGGCAGCAGTGGCTGCAAGAACCATAGTTCCTAGAGTAACATACCTTACATTTGGATCCGAGAAACTGAAGAATTGAAATAAATCGTTCATTACTTTCTTTCTCTTACAGGAAAATCTTTCTCTTTAATTAATTCACCAACTTTACTCAGTACGTTTAGCTTTCCACCGTAGGCTTCTTGAAGTAATTTTTTGTTGAAGATTTCTTCTTTAGGTCCTGTAGCAACTAGCCTTGTGTTTAAAAGCACGATCCAATCAAAATAGTCTTTAGCAGTTTGCAGGTCATGATGAACAACTACAACCGTTTTGCCTTGATTTTTCATTTCTGTTAACAAGTTAAGAATGGCTTCTTCGGTTGCTGCATCAACTCCCACAAAAGGTTCGTCCATAATATATAAATCTGCACCTTGAGCTAAAGACCTTGCAATAAATACGCGCTGCTGCTGACCGCCTGAAAGTTGACTTATTTGTCGATCGCTGTACTCCAGCATATTTACTTTTTCTAATGCCTCTGCTGCTATATCTCTATCGCTCTGTTTGATTCTTTTAAAAAGATTGGAGCTTTTATAACGACCCATTAACACAATATCCATAACAGAAGCAGGGAAATCCCAATCGACAGATTCCCTTTGAGGAACATAGCTTATCTTTTCTCTAACCTCATTTAAGTCTTTATTAAATAGCTTAGTGTAGCCACTGCTTGGTTTTATTAAGCCCATAATGGCTTTTAGAAGAGTTGTTTTTCCAGAACCATTTGGTCCAATTATTCCTGTAATTTGTCCTGTTGGTATTTCGAAATCTATATTCCAAAGAACAGGTCTTCTATTGTAGCTTACCGTTAAATTATGTGTTTCGATTGCAGTCTTCATAGGCGTTTATTTAAGACTGTTAACTATTGTGTTTACATTATACTTTACCATTCCTAAATAAGTTCCTTCCGAGGTATTTTCTTCTCCCATGGCATCGCTGTATAGTATTCCTCCAATAGAAACCTCATGTCCTTTTGCTTTGCAACCTTCAATTACTGCTTTTAAGGATCTATCTGAAACTGAACTTTCAACAAAAACTGCATTAATTTCTTTTTCTGTAATGAAGTTTACAAGATTGCTTACATCTTTTAAACCATATTCCGAAACTGTTGAGATTCCCTGTAGCCCTTTTACTTTAAAACTATAAGTTCTACCAAAATAGCCAAAAGCATCATGGGCAGTAATTAAGATTCGTTTACTGCTGTCTAAAGATTCAATACTGCTAACCACATTTGTATTTAAATCCTGTAAAAGCTCATAATAAACTTGTGTATTTTTATTTATGTCTTTTTTTAATTCGGGATTAAAATCAATTATACCATTTCTTAGGTGCAATACAACCTTAGCCCATATTTCTACATCAAACCAAAGGTGAGGATCGAATGCCCCTTGAAATTCTGTATTATTTATTAATTGCTCCTCCGGGATTGCCTCTGCAGCAACAATTATTTGCTTTCTGTTTTCAAGTTTTTCAAAAACTTCGCCCATCTTTCCTTCAAGGTGCAACCCATTGTAAATAATTATATCAGCGTTGCTTAAAGCTTTTAAGTCACCTTGTGTTGCTTTGTAAAGGTGTGGGTCAACTCCAGGGCCCATGAGACTGGTTACTTCATAATGTTCACCAACTATGTTTTTAACAGCATCACCTAGCATTCCTGTGGTGCAAACAATTTGTGGCTTAATGTTTTCATTTGTTTCGGGCTGTGGTTGGCAAGCAAAGAATAGAATGCTAAGGCCTATAAAAATTCTATTTTTCATTAATGCAAATCTGTTTTTATATATAAGTTTTGAGCAACAATCTTTGATACGCTTGCTTTTTTATTGTCGTATAATAATTCAAGAGATTCATCAAAGGAGTTTTTTCTCTCTACCTTAACCACAGTTCCTAAACTAATAGAAAGGTTGTTTAAATAATTTAAAAATTCAGTAGTATGATCTTTTACACCAAGAACTCTGGCGGATTCTTGTTCAGGTAGATCATCTAAAGTTATATCTAGTTTGTGAGGAAATTCTCCATCCTTATTTGGAATAGGGTCTCCATGCGGATCGAACTTTGGAAGCCCAAGAAACTGATCTAATCTGTTGGTCAATTTAGAAGATTCAATATGCTCCAATTGCTCAGCTATCTCATGTACTTCGTCCCAGCCAAAGTTTAGTTTCTCTACTAAAAAATATTCCCAAAGCCTATGTTTTCTAATAATTGAAATGGCAATGTTTGTTCCTAACTCTGTTAGGGTGACTGCTTTATATTTTTTATAATTAATCAATTTCTTTTCTTTCAGCTTTTTTAACATATCAGAAACAGAAGCCGCTTTTGTTTGTAATCTTTCTGCAATAGCGTTAGTAGATGCAGAATTTGATACTGCTTCGTTTAAGCTAAAAATTGTTTTAAGATAGTTTTCTTCAGTGTTAGAAGTCATTCTTATTAATTAGTGTGCAAAAATATTAAATATGTCTAAATAAATATTTAGATAAGTCTAAAAGTGATTTCAATATTTGTAAAAAAATAAAATATATGATGAAAAATTTACTAACAGTTGCCCTTTTTATTCTAACAGGGAGTTTATACTCACAAAATATTGTTACCGATAGACCAGATCAAACTGAGTCTCCAATTGCTGTGAAAAAAGGAGAATTACAAATAGAATCTGGTTTGCTATTTGAACGAAACTATCTAGGAAATGGAGTTTCAGAACACAGAAGTGTATATCCAACAAACCTGTTTAGGATAGGTTTGGTAAAGAATTTAGAGCTTAGAATTGTAAATTAAATTGTTACTTACGAAATTAGAAGTAACAATCCTGCCATAAGTGAATATAGCGTTTCAGGAACAGAAAATCTTCAGATAGGTTTTAAATATCAATTTACAGACTCTGAATCTAAGTTGGTGATAGGAGCTGTTGCTCATGCTGTTGTTCCTTCAGGCTCTAATGGCATTTCCAATAATAAGTATGGTGTTTTTTCAAGAATCAATTTCTCTTATGATTTAAGTGAAAATAAAAATTTAGGAGCCAATATTGGCTATAATAATTATGACTTAAGGTTTGATGAAGAAGGATTGGTTAGAGATCAAGATGGAAATTTTATTTATACACTAGTTTATGGTGTTGGAATTTCTGATAGAGTAGGGATGTATGTTGAAGCATTCGGTGATTATGTTAATATGGATTTTTGGCAAAATAATATGAATGCAGGTATGACTTATTTGTTGAAAGAAAACATCCAATTAGATTACTCATATGGTTGGGGTCTAGATAGAGATATGAATTTTCAATCTGTAGGTATTAGTATTCGTTTACCGAAGTAGGAAGCAAAACTTTTTTAAGAGGGGTTTACAAATGTAATTAGAACACATTTGTAAACCCCTTTTTTTTGCAAAAGGCTTACTGTTATTTGTGTTGGTATGTTACAAATGTAATTTTGTTTTTATGTCCATAATAATAAACTTATATATATGCCTTATTTTCAGTATGTAAATTGTTTTTATATAATGTTTTTATTTATGTGTGTGCGCAGTTATTTGAGGTTGTTTACAATTGTAAATCAATAATTATACATAAATAAATTACAAATGTAAACTTTGTGTAAATTTACAAATGTAATTAATTAACAATATGGATTTAGTAGAGAGAATAAGATATATAATGAAGTTAAATCAGTTATCGACTTCATCATTTGCAGATGAAATTGGCGTTCAGAGATCATCAATTTCGCATGTATTATCAGGTAGAAATAAACCAAGTTTAGACTTTGTAAAAAAGATAATTATTAGGTTTCCTAAAGTAGATGCTGCATGGTTAATAAATGGAACTACTAATATTACCCCAAAAGAAGAAAAAATTAGTTTTCAAGAAAATCATAATAGGCAAAATATTGAATCGGAAGAAAAACCTAATTCAAGCGAAAGTATAAAAGAGCAAGATGCTAATGATGCTAAACTTAATTCATCTAAAGATAAGAGCATTTCTAGAATTTTAATTTTTTATACTGACAACTCTTTTGAGGAGTATAAACCTTAATCTTCTTCAAGCCAATCTAAGGTTTCATTTAGCGAATCGTAATACCTGAAGGAATTGATGGGTTTATGTGCTTTTATAAAGTAATTTGTATTTATTCTAGAAGGTAATGATTCTAGGACTGCCGTTTTCTTTTTAAAGCACTTTAAAGCTCTGTTATTTGCTAACAGGCTTTTTGCATTTTCAGATACTAAATGGTTTTCTACTCGTATATCTGAGACCGCCCTGTTGTATTTTCCATCTGACAGTAAAAACAGTTGTTCAATTAATATTTCTGCTTCTTTAGTATCTATGAAGTAGTTGTCTTTGTATTCTATCAATATTACGTCCTTGGATTGATGAACCCATATGTTTGCAAAGTATATTGATTTCCGTAGGTTAAATAAACGGTAGTTACTATCAGAAATATGGTTCAGATAAGTTAAATCCAAAACTACATATAATTAGTTTATTGTAATAGGTATACGTTAGTTTCAGATAGATAGTTTAAAGCAAGCTCAAGTGTATTATTGAATTTAAATTTGAGACATACTAAACATCTTATTGATTTTTAACTTTAAAATTTATAATTGGTATCCAATTACTTTAATAATAGCGGATGTGCTATTCATAGAAGGAATTAAGGAAACAATAGATTTTAATGACTCTTTTTTAGGCTCCTTCACTAACTAACCAATCAACAGCATCTGAGATTTTTTTAAAGCTTTTAATAGGAGTTTTTGGTTTATTAAATTTAAGATACATTGAAACTAAAAAGCGCTGACTTAGTTGACTGTAAATAATTGCCAAGCTACAGGTTTTACTTTGAATGAATTCGCTTTTAGACCAATATTCTCTAGCTTTCTCTGATATACTTGCCCCTTTAGAAATATAAGTTATGCCAAAGTATTTTTTAGATGCTATATAATTTTCTTTTAAAAAATTTATTGTTTCTAAGGTGTCTTCAAGGCCAACTTCTTGATCTTCTTTAAATAGTGTTAATATAATATCCTTAGAAGAATGTTTGTAAATCGAAATTTTTTTAAATTCTTGTAAAAGATTAAAGTTCTTTTTTAAAATGTTCTGATTGTATTTGGTTTGTTTATTCACTCAAACTCAAAGTTGATAATTTTTACAATAAAAAACTACAGTCAAATTAAGTAAAGTTTAAGTTTGCATACTATGATATACAAAAATGTTTTAAAGCCGATATTCTTTTCAATAGATGCAGAGACGGCGCACCATAGAGTATTTTCATTAATAAAACTTACAGTCTCTATTGGCGTTGTTTCAAACATTGTTAAAAAATTATATCAAAAAAAGCATAAGAGCCTGGAGAGAGAGGTATTTGGAATTAAGTTTCCAAACCCGGTAGGTTTAGCAGCTGGATTTGATAAAGATGGCAAATTAATTAGTGAATTAAGTGCTTTTGGCTTTGGTTTTATAGAAGTTGGAACGGTTACTCCTAAACCTCAGGAAGGTAATCCAAAACCAAGATTATTTAGATTGCCTAATGATCATGCATTAATTAATAGAATGGGTTTTAATAATGAAGGTTTAGATAAGTTAGTTGGAAGATTAAAGCGAAGAGATAGGTCAATTATTGTTGGTGGAAATATTGGTAAAAATAAGCTAACACCAAATGAAGAGGCGCTAAGTGATTATATTAAGTGTTTTGATTCTCTTTTTAACTATGTAGATTACTTTGTAGTAAATGTAAGTTCGCCAAACACACCAAACCTCAGAGCTTTGCAAGATAAAGAGCCTTTAAAAGCTATTCTTTCTAGCCTGCAAGAAAGAAATAATAAAAACAGTAACGCTAACAAACCAATTTTATTAAAAATAGCTCCTGATTTAACAAACGAACAATTAGATGATATTGTAGAAATCGTTCAAGAAACTAAAATTGCAGGGGTGATTGCTACTAATACAACGATTGACAGATCAGGATTAAAGACTCAAAAACAAGATGTTGAGAAAATTGGGCAAGGTGGTTTAAGTGGTGTTCCGGTTAAAAAACGGTCTACAGAAGTTATTCGATATTTGAATAATAGATCAAATAATTCATTTCCTATTATTGCTGTAGGAGGTATATTTAATGCTGATGATGCGATTGAAAAACTTAATGCAGGTGCGTCATTAGTTCAAGTATATACTAGTTTTATTTATGAAGGACCATCTTTAATCAAAAATATTAATAAGGGATTAATCGGTAGGATATGAGTGAATTGAAAATAATTGAGTGCCCAAGGGATGCCATGCAAGGAATTCATGATTTTATTCCAACTCAAAAAAAGGCAGATTATATAAACCAATTGCTTAAAGTCGGATTTGATACGATTGATTTCGGCTCTTTTGTTTCACCAAAAGCAATTCCTCAGTTAAAGGATACTGCAGCAGTGCTGTCAAAGTTAGATTTGGAAAAAACAAAGTCAAGTTTGCTAGCTATTATTGCAAATGAAAGAGGAGCTTCAGATGCTTGTGAATTTGAAGAGATAAAATATTTGGGATATCCTTTTTCAATTTCTGAGACTTTTCAAAAACGAAATACAAATGCGAGTATCTCTGAATCATTAAGCAGGGTAGAGGCTATTCAAAGTTTAGCTTTAAAAACAAATAAAGAATTAGTTGTATATATATCTATGGGCTTTGGCAATCCCTACGGCGATCCTTATCATGAAGATATTGCAGCTAGATGGATTCAGGAATTAGGCCAACTTGATATAAAGATTTTTGCACTTAGTGATACAATTGGAGTTTCTGAACCAAAAATAATTAAACAACTATTCACAACTTTAATTCCTGAATTTGATAATTATGAAATAGGAGCACATTTGCATTCAACGCCTGATACCTGGAGGGAAAAAATAGAAGCATCATATGAAAGTGGTTGTAAGAGATTTGACGGAGCTATATTGGGTTATGGAGGCTGCCCTATGGCAACGGATGATTTAACTGGTAATATGGCAACGGAAAATTTAGTTCAATTTTTTAAGGAGAAAGGTCAGAATATTGGATTAAATGAAGATGAGTTTGAAAACTCAATTCGAAAGTCATCAACTATATTTATTTAGTTGTTTTTCCTTCATATAGTCTTGTAAATGAGGGATCTATTGGTTCCCATAATTCAATTTTATTTCCATCAGGATCCATAATATGAAGAAATTTTCCATATTCATAAGATTCTATATTATCCATAACTTTTACTCCCTCTTTTTCTAATTCTAATTTCAATTCTTCAAGATTTTCTACACGGTAGTTAATCATAAATTCCTTAGTGGAGGGTTGGAAGTATTTAGTATCTTCTTTCATTGGAGACCAATTAAGGTAAGCCTTATTCATTGGCTCATCTGAATGTCTGAATTCAAATACGGAACCATATTCATTTGTAACTAAGCCTAAATTTTTACTATACCAATTCTTCATTTTCTCAGGGTCTTTTGTTTTAAAGAATACACCACCAATGCCTGTAACCTTTTTTTTCATTTTCATTTTTATTATTTAAAGTTAAGATATAAAAGAAATATTACGAATCTTTAAAAAAGAAACGCTGTATCTTACGGGTTAAATTATTGAAATACAATGCAATAATAATTTTAATTGATTCTAATTTCAAAGATCTAATCTTATAAATAAGGGGTAATTTGGCACATCATTTTACTTTATGAAACAGAATAAGAAGGCTTCTTTAACTTTTATTTTTATCACTGTATTAGTTGATGTAATTGGATTATCTATTATTATTCCTGTAATACCTGACTTGATAATAAAGTTAGATGGTGGTAATTTAAGTGAAGCCTCTAAAATAGGAGGATTGCTTCTATTCTCTTTTGCAATTATGCAATTCTTTTTTGCTCCAGTTATGGGAGTATTAAGCGATAAATTCGGTAGAAAACCAATTTTATTGATTGCGCTCGCTGGTTTAGGCTTTGACTATATATTGCATGCTTACGCACCAAACCTTGCTTGGCTTTTTGCAGGACGATTAATTGCAGGAATTTGTGGAGCTAGTTTTACAGTTGCCGCTTCATACATTGCCGACATTAGTTTACCTGAAGAAAAAGCACAAAACTTTGGATTAATAGGTGCTGCATTTGGCTTGGGTTTTATAATTGGTCCTGCATTAGGCGGTGTTGCAGGCGATGTTTTTCTTGAATTACCATTTTATATAGCTGCATGTCTATCATTTTTAAACCTGCTTTATGGCCTAATTATTTTACCTGAGTCGCTTCCTAAGGAAAAGCGAAAAGAGATTTCTTTCTCAAAAGCAAACCCTATAGGATCCTTTTATTTAATTAAAAAAAGTAGCGTTGTTGGATATTTAGCTATTGCTTTTTTTCTTCTCTATATTGCAGGCTACGCTGTTCAAGCCACTTGGACTTTTCATGGCATATATAAGTTTGAATGGACTAAAACTATGGTGGGTTATTCTCTTGGTTTAGTGGGTGTTGTTGTTGCTATTGTACAAGGCATGTTAGTAAAGCATACTGTCAGGTGGTTTGGTGAGAACAAAACAATTATAATTGGATATTGCAGTTGGATTATTGGTTTATTAATGTTTGCTTTTGTGAATAAGAGTTGGTTGTTATTTATGGCTGTTATTCCTTATTGTTTAGGTGGTATAGCAACTCCCACCATTCAAGGAATTATTTCGAATCAATATCAAGATACTGAGCAAGGCGAGTTACAAGGGGCAATGACCTCTTTGATTTCCTTGACTGCTGTAATTGGTCCGGTAATAATGACTGAAATATTTGGATATTTCACGAGTGAATCTGCACCTTTTTTATTTCCAGGAGCACCATTCGCAATTGGGGCATGTTGCGTTGCAATTTCTTTTATTATAACTAGAAAAGGTCTTAGTATACAACAAAAAAGCCCAAGTGATTAACTCACTTGGGCTTCCATTTAATAGAAGTTTTCTAGTGTTTCTCTAAAGAACAGAAGTAAAAATTACCTTCAATTTCTGCATTCTCATCACTGTCTGAACCATGGACAGCATTTGCAGAGATAGATTCAGCATATAATTTTCTGATTGTACCTTCAGCAGCTTCCGCAGGATTTGTAGCACCAATTAAAGTTCTAAAATCAGCAACTGCATTATCTTTTTCAAGAATAGCAGCAACAATAGGTCCTGAAGACATGTAATCAACTAATTCACCGTAAAAAGGTCTTTCTTTATGAACTTCGTAAAAAACACCTGCAGCTTCGGCAGAAAGTTTTGTGTATTTCATTGCTACGATTCTAAATCCCGCAGCATTAATTTTTTCTAAAATTGCTCCGATATAGTTATTTTCAACTGCATCAGGCTTAATCATTGTAAATGTTTTATTTGTAGCCATTGTTTATCTTTTTTAAGGCCGCAAAAGTAATCATGCATTTTAAATCATTAGTAGTTTGCGATTATAATTTTTTAATGAAATAATTTTGTAATAGACAATTAACAGATGCGGTTTATACCTAATAAATTATTTTATTTGTAACATGGCAAAAAATGATAGTTTAGTCTCTATAAATCAAGATACCTATAGATTTTGTGGAATCGAGTTTCAAGGAGATTTTTGTCATGCTTGTGGTCAAAAACGAATAGGAGGTAGGTTTACTATTAAGCAGTCTGGAGCTTGGGTTTTTTGTGAAGTTTTTAATTTAGATCGCGGTTTTCTTTTTACAACCAAACAAATTATTGTAAACACAAGAAAATTAATTTCTGAATACCTTTCTGGAGGAACAAAAAAGTATACTCATCCGTTTCGATTTCTTTTTGTTTGGGTTACCATAAATACCTTAATTACGATAAGTACAGGTGTTTTTGATAATCTTGATCAATTTGAAGACTATGGATTTAAGATTGATGAAGAAGGAAAACAAATTATGGATTACATTAAAAAGTACATGACGATTATCGCCATGTCAGGTATTCCATTTATATCTTTAACCTCTTATTTAATTTCCAAGAAAAGAAAACTGTTTTACACGGAGCATTTAATTATTTCTTCCTACGCTTACGCAGGCTCTGTGATTGTTGGATTACCGTTTCTTTGTTTGTTGTTTTTTCCTACTGGAATTTTAATTCAAAGTAATATTAATATGATAATATATTTACTATTCTTTGGGAATGTTTTACATAAATTTTTTAAGGAAAATTATATTGAATCTACAGCCAAATTTCTATTAGTGAATGTATTAACTATTTTATTAGCACTTATTTTTGTACTAGTAATTGGAACTCCACTTGTTATTTTATACAAAGAATATTTTAGTTCTTAGTGAAGTCTGTTCTATACATATCTTATGATGGACTTACTGATTCTCTAGGTCAGTCTCAGATTTTACCATACTTAATTGGGTTAAAAGTAAAGGGGAACAAGGTTTCTATTTTGACTTGTGAAAAACCAGATAACTATAAAAAGAATAAATCTATAGTTCAGCAGAAGTGCGAAGAGCATGATATTGATTGGAATTACACCATGTATTCTAACAAGTATCCTATTATATCTCCGTTCTTGAATACAGGAAGGTTGAGAAAAAGGGCTGAGGAAATATTTAATTCCAATTCCTTTAACATTGTCCATTGTAGGTCAATTATTCCTGCTCAAATAGGTTTTAGATTGTGTAAAAATTCTAAGGCAAAACTAATTTTTGATATTCGTGGTTTTTGGGCAAACGAACGAGTTGATGGCGGAATTTGGGATTTAAGTAACCCGATTTATTGGACTGTATATCAATATTTTAAAAATAGTGAAAAGCAGTTGTTTAGAGATGCAGAATCAATTGTTACTTTAACCGAAAATGCAAAAAACTATATAAAAGATAACTTCGAAAATCAAGGTAATTTTACCGTTGTCCCATGTTGTGCCGATACAAGTCATTTTGATATAAACAGAATTGATTTAGGTAAGGTAAATCAGCTCAAATCAAAATTTAATATTCCAGAATCTCACTATGTACTAACTTATATTGGTTCATTAGGAGCAAGATATAAACTCAGTGAAATGTTAGATTTCTTTAAAGTCTTGCAAGCTAAAGTTCCAAACTCAACATTTTTATTCATTTCTAAAAGCGATACTTCTAAAATCACAGATTTAGCTCACTCAAAGGGAATTAAGCGTGATTCAATAAAGATAACCTCTTGTGAGTACAGCGAAATCCCAACATATATAAGCATGGCAAATGCGTCCATATTTTTTATTGTTAGCTCTTTTTCTGGAAAAGCTGTTTCGCCAATAAAGCAAGCTGAAGTTTTAAGCTTAGGTTTGCCAATTATTGCAAATACAGGCCTAGGGGATACAGATAAAATCCTTCTAGAAACGAATATAGGTATTGTGGTTGAAGATTTTAAGAAAGCAGATTATGAAATGGCTGTTAATAGAATTTTAGAATTTAAGAGATCTAAAGAGGAAATAAGAGCGGAAGCTTTGAAACTTTTTACTGTGGAAATGGGAATAGATAGGTATCATAAATTATATCAATCATTGTAATGATAGAAAGCTTAGAATACATTGAAAAACCGCTAAGACTGCAGAGTGTGGGTAATACAGAGGTTGCGTGTTTTGGAACAGGTGAAGAAAACATAGATAAGGTAACCGTTGACTCTTTTGGTCAAGAATGGCTTAAGTTTGACGAGTTTTCAGCAACTGAAATAAAAAACGCAGGTGACCAGTACTTTGATATTATTACCGACTCAGAGTTAAATAAAAAAAGTAGAGTTTTAGATTTAGGTTGTGGATCGGGTAGATGGACAAAATATATGGCCGATAAAGCTGGTCGAATTGAAGCTGTGGACCCAAGTGAGGCAGTTTTTAGTGCGGCTTCAACATACGGAAACCTAAAAAATGTTAGATTCAGTCAGGCAGGAGTTGATAACATACCATTTCCTGATAATTCTTTCGACTTTATAATTTCATTAGGGGTTCTTCACCATATAACAGATACTCAAATGGCTTTAAATTCAGTAATGAAAAAGTTGAAGCCTGGAGGAAATATTCTATTGTACCTATATTATGCTTTGGATAACAGAGGGTTTCTATATAAACTCATCTTTAATTTAAGTACTATTTTTAGAAAGATAGTTTCAAACTTATCTCATAAAGCAAAGCATTTTGTTTGTGATTTAATTGCTGTTTTAGTCTACTTTCCTTTGGTTACTTTAAGTAGAATTTTAAAACTTTTTGGTGGGAAATTATATCTTAAAATTCCTTTAGCCTATTATCGAGACAAGAGCTGGAATATTATAAGAAATGACGCTTTGGATAGATTTGGGACTCCATTAGAACAAAGGTTTTCAAAAATCCAAATCACTGAAATGTTAAAAAAATCAGGTGCAACACATATTCGATTTTCAGATAACGAACCATACTGGCACGTTGTTGCTACTAAAAAGTAAAATGAAAAAAAAGCTCCTAATAATAGCAAATCATAGAATTGACAGGTCTCCCGGTCAAAGGTTTCGTTTTGAGCAATATTTAGATTTACTAAGTGAAGAAGGCTTAGACATAACATTCTCCAACATAATCAGCGAAGAGGACGATAAGTATTTATATCAAAAAGGAAATATTTTAAAGAAATTAAATCTTCAATTAAGCTCTTGGAGATTAAGAATTAACGATTTAAAAAGAGCCGATGATTTTGATGTTATTTTTATATTCCGCGAAGCGCTCCTAACTAGAAGTATATATTTCGAAAAAATGTTTTGTCAATCAACAGCAAAAGTAGTTTTTGATTTTGATGATGCTATTTGGCTGCCAAATGTATCTGAAGGAAATAAAGCATTACAAAAGCTGAAAAGTCCTGATAAGATTAAGCGAATTCTTCCTGAAGTCGATTTAATCTTTGCTGGGAATAATTACTTAGCAGACTTCTCAAGAAATTACAATCAAAATGTAAGGGTAGTTCCAACTACAATTGACACGAATTACCATGTTCCAAATCATGATAATAAGGAAGGTACTGTTTGTATTGGTTGGACGGGTACACAGACAACTTTAAAGTATTTAAATTTATTAAAACCAGTTTTTAAGGAATTAAAACGAAAATTTGGTGACAAGGTCTACTTTAAAGTAATTTGTGATACGCCCTTTAAATTAGAAGGATTGGAAATAAAAAACGAAAAATGGAATAAAGAAAAAGAAATTCAACAACTAGAGGAAATTGACATAGGAGTAATGCCACTTACTGATGACCAATGGAGCAGAGGTAAGTGTGGATTTAAAGGCTTGCAATATATGGCAATGGAAGCTGCAACTTTAATGAGTCCTGTAGGAGTGAACCAAGAGATTATTGATCATGGTATAAATGGCTATTTGGTAAATTCAGAAAACGAATGGGTCACTTATATTTCAGAATTGATTGAAAATCCCGAATTAAGAAAAAAAATTGGCCAAGAAGGTCGTAAAACTATAATAGAAAAATATTCTGTAGATGCGAATAAACATCGCTATATTGACTACTTTAACGAATTATTAAACAATTAGAATGGAAGATTTAAAGTATACCGCACTTAATGATTTACATATTGCTCTAGGGGCTAAAATGGTTCCTTTTGCAGGTTATAATATGCCATTGCAGTATTCAGGTTTAACCGACGAACATAATGCAGTAAGAAATAGTGTTGGAATGTTTGATGTTTCCCATATGGGAGAATTCATTATTAGAGGAAGTAAAGCCCTAGATTTGATTCAAAAAATTAGTACCAATGATTCATCTAAATTAACTCCTGGTAAAATACAATACTCTTGCATGCCAAATGGTAGAGGAGGGATTGTAGATGACTTATTGATATATATGCTATCCGATAATACTTATATGCTAGTAGTGAATGCAAGTAATATGGAAAAAGATTGGAATTGGATTCAGTCACAAAATACCATGAAAGCTGAGATGCAGGATATTTCTGATAGAACATCTTTATTAGCCGTACAAGGGCCAAAAGCAACTGAAGCAATAAAAACACTTACTGATATTGATCTTGAAGAAATGAAATATTACACCTTTGAGAAGGGTGTTTTTGCAGGTTGCGATAATGTATTAGTTTCAGCAACTGGATATACTGGCTCTGGAGGTTTTGAAATTTATCTTGATAATGAACATGCTGCTAAGGTGTGGAATAAAATTATGGAAGCAGGAAAAGGAGTTGGAATAATGCCTGCAGGTCTTGGTGCAAGAGATACTTTAAGGCTAGAAAAAGGCTTTTGTTTATATGGAAATGACATAGATGATAATACATCACCAATTGAAGCAGGCTTAGGGTGGGTTACCAAATTCACTAAAGATTTTATAGACTCCAAAAAACTAAAGATTCAAAAAGAAAAAGGAGTTGAAAGAAAGCTGGTAGCTTTTAATATGTTAGATAGAGGTATTCCTAGAAAGGATTACGAGCTTTGTGATATTGATGAGAATGTAATTGGTAAAGTTACCTCAGGAACGAGCTCACCAACATTAAAGAATGGAATTGGATTAGGTTATGTTAAAGTTGAGAATTCGAAAGTTGGTACCGAAATTTATCTTTCCGTAAGAGGAAAGCAATTAAAAGCAGAAGTTGTTAAACTTCCATTTGTTTAATGGAAACCCAAGTTAAAGAGAGTGAAAGAAGAGTAGAGGTATGTGTCTCGCCTTTGCTTTTTCCTGTATACTTCCAAAATCCCGATTGTATTGTTGTAGTAATAGATGTATTTCGTGCTACTTCAGCAATTTGTTCTGCATTTGAGAATGGAGTAAAAAGTATTATTCCTGTTTTAACAGTTGAAGAAGCAAGAGATTATAAATCGAAAGGGTATTTGGCCGCAGCTGAGCGAAATGGAGAAATTGTAGAAGGTTTCGATATTGGAAACTCTCCATTTAGTTACATGAAACCTGAGGTTGTAGGTAGAGACGTTGTTCTAAGCACTACTAATGGAACCAAAGCTCTAACAAAAGCTGTTGAGGCTAATGAAATAATTATTGGCTCATTCTTAAACCTAAATGCCGTATGTGATTATTTAATAAAAGCGAATAAGGATGTGATTTTACTATGCGCAGGTTGGAAGGACAGGTATAATCTAGAAGACACATTATTTGCAGGGGCTGTAGCTTATAACCTTAAAAATGAATCATGTTTCACTGGTTTTTCAGATTCTTCACTTTCTGCAATAGGAATGTATGAAAAGGCCAAAGGAAATCTAAACGAATTCTTAAAAGAGTCCTCTCACCGTAATAGATTAGCAAGATTAAATCTTGAAAAGGATATAGATTATTGTTTACAAGAAAGCATCATAGACCTAGTTCCAGTTTACAAAGGCAAATCACTAGTAATTGAAAAATAAAATACCATATTCTAAACTTATTATTCTTCTAATTTTTGGAGGTTTATTCCAATCGTGGGGATTTTTTGGTCATAGGAGAATTAACCGAATGGCTGTTTTTACTTTACCACCTGAAATGGTTAGCTTTTATAAAGAAAATATTGAGTTTGTAACTGCACACGCTGTTGATCCTGACAAAAGAAGATATGCCAATAAATATGAAGCCCCAAGGCATTATATAGATATTGATCATTATGCAAATGAAGGGGAGAATCCTTTTGAAATTATGCCTCGTTATTGGAAAGATGCAGTTGAAAAATTTACTGAAGACACTTTACAAGCGTATGGAATAGTTCCTTGGCATGTTGAGAAAATGGTGGGTTATCTTACATATGCTTTTAAAAACAATGATGCGAATGCGGTGTTGAGAACCTCTGCAGATCTAGGCCATTACATTGCAGACGCTCATGTTCCCTTGCATACTACAGAAATTATAATGGTCAGCTGACGAACCAAAAAGGAATTCACGGCTTATGGGAATCGAGAATACCTGAAATTACCGCAGAGAATTACGATTATTTAGTAGGACGAGCAGAATACATTAAATACCCAATTCACGCAATTTGGGATGCAGTTGAAGAAAGTAACTCTCATTTAGATTCAGTTTTTTTTATTGAAAAGGATTTAACAGAAAAATTTCCTATCGATCAAAAATATGCATTTGAGCAAAGAGGTCGCTCAACTCTGAGGCAATACAGCAAAGAGTTTGCTGTAGCTTACGATCAAAGAATGGGCGATATGGTAGAAAAAAGAATGATTAAGGCTATTTCTATGGTTGGTTCTTTATGGTATACAGCTTGGGTAAATGCTGGACAACCATCTTTAGAAAATTTTGGTGAAAAGCTTAATCAAAAACAGCTTGAAGATGAGAATAAAGAACTTGAAGAAACAATTAATGGCAAATCAATTAAAGGAAGAGAACACGATAATTAGTTGAAATAACTTTTTTTATTATTTATTACTCCAATTACTTTCCCAATTAGCTCTTTCTTAAAATAAGGCGAATTCTTTGATTTTGAAATTACATCTTCCTTAGTAAATAAGGTTTTTTCTCTTGGATCAAATACAGTTAGGTTAGCCTTTTCACCTTCTTCAATTTTACTTAATTCTAATCCTAAAATTTTAGCAGGACCATTAGTAAATAGATTGATAATTTTTTCGATTGACACTTTTTTATTTAACGCTGTATTAGCAGCACTAAAACTTGTTTGGATATTAATAATACCAAAAGCTGCATGGTCTAATTCTTTTTTCTTTTCTTCAATATCTTCAGGACAGTGATTCGAGCTTATGGCATCAATTATACCGTCTTTAACGGCTTTAATTAACAATTCAACTGTTTGCTCAGACCTTAGCGGAGGAATTACTTTAAATCTACTATCAAATTCCAATAAGTTGTTCTCGTTTAACATCAGGTTGTATGAACAAATATCACAACTTACTTTCAATCCTTTCTTTTTTGCCTCAGCAATAAGATCAACTGATTTACTTGTAGAAATATTCAGAGCATGTAATTTTCCATTGGTATATTCTGCAAGAAACAAGTCTCTAGAAAGCATTAAGTCAGAAGACAGTTCAGGAATTCCCTTTAAGCCTAGTTGAGTGCTCACTATGCCCTCATTCATAACCCCTTCACTTGAAATCTCGACAGTTTGAGGGCGATTTAAAATTGTGCCATCAAATGATTGAGTGTATAACAACGCTCGATTAAGAAGATTTGGATTCGTAACAGAGATTTTATCATCTGTAAAAGCAATTGCACCAACTGATTTCATATCGGCTAACTCAGCTAGCTCTTTTCCTTCATTTCCTTTAGATAATGAACCATAAGGGTATAAATCAACGATTGAATTAGAGCTCTTATTCAAAATATATTCTATCTGTGATTTACTATCAACTACAGGAAAGGTGTTTGGAGACAAACCAACTTTTGTAAAACCTCCTGCTGCTGCTGCCTTAATACCGGATTTAATATCCTCCTTGTGTTCAAAACCCGGATCTTGAAAGTTCGCAATTAGGTCAATCCACCCAAGTGAAACATGCAAGTTTTTTGATTCGATACATTTAGCAGAATTAGACTCAATTTTATCAGATATTTTAGAAATAACACCGTTTTTAACGAGTATATCTTTCTTTTTTAAGTGGAATTCGCTTCCCTTACTTATGATTGTTGCTTGTTTAAGTAATATATCCATTATCAATTATTTCAAAAACCGGAGCAGTAAAATCTCTGCCAAAATAAATGCTAAAGCTAAAATTAAAAAGTATTTCCAAAGTGAAATGCCGTCATTTTTATGAACTATTTCATAAGATAAGCTTTCTGAGTCTGAATCGAAAAGGTTTAAGTTGATTTGATTGCTCAATGCTAAATCTTGAACTTCTTCTTTCGAATATGCGCTTAAATCAGATTCTGTTCTAGTATAATTTAAGGACAATAAACCCAAAGTATCTTGTCCTTGCGATACCATATAATGACCTGAATTATTAAGGTTCTCATCTAAATCAATAAGTATTTGCTTGTTAAGCCTCCTTTGTTTAGGAATATAGTCAATTTTGTTTTTGATTAATCGAACTGGATTTTCTGAACTATTTTTGACCTCAATAGCTATTTGTTGATCTCCAAAGAAATTAAAGCTTGGTTTGTTCTTAACACTTAAAAGAGCTATCCGATAGAAGGTAGGAACAAAAATTGCATGTTTGATAAAATTAGAGTTTTCCTCATCTAAAGGACTAGCAATAGTATAAATCTTTCCTTTACCAATATCATATTTTGAAAGGAAATCAACTCCGTTTTGTAGTTTAATAATTGATTCTTTATAAAAATTATTGTTCTTTCCGTATAGCCAGTACCCAGCAACCTTTGGCAAATTTATTTGCTTTGGTATTTCTTCAAAAACTCCTGAAAATACTTTAGAATTTAAATTTAGCTCTTGTATCGATACTTCCTTGTCGTTGTATCTAGAGATAGAGTTCAGGTTAACTGACTCAAGAAAACGATTATATGATTCTAATTCAACACCCTTTGTTGGAGATAAAGCTACAGAACCACCTTCCTTAATGAATGAGGTAAGTTCACTTCTAAGACCACTGGATAAAACTTTTAAACCGTCTAAGATGACTAAATTATAATTCTGAAGCTGATCATAATTAATTTGCTTGGTTTTACTTTGAGTATATACAAAAAATGAATCAGTTGCATATAGCTGAGAAAAGGCATTATTCAAATTATCTTCGTAGATATGAAGTATTTTTATTTCTTGACTAATCTCAAAGTTAAAAAATAGCGTGTCATCAAAAGTTATTGGAAAATCTTTAATAACCAATTCGCCTGATTGAATAAACTCTGCTGTAGATTTAAAGTTTAGATTAAATTCTGCTTTTTCAAATTCTATTAAACTAACCTTACTTGGTGTTTTTAATTCATTATTAATTGAGAGTCTAACCGGAATGTCAGAAATTTTCTCCTCAACATAGTTCTTTAAAGTGTAGTTTAGTTTTTCAGCTGAATTTGAAAGGTGAAAAGGGTTTTCTAAATTCAAACCATCAATACTCACATTTCTTTTAACACTTGCTTCAATAGGAATCAAATTAATAGCAGTAGAGTCTATGTTTAAATTATCTAAGCTGAAGCTAGACTTTTGAAGATCTGATATTATAAAGTAATTCAGGATATAGTCAACTTTGTTATTGATTTGAATTTGCCTGTTTATTACTTCTTGGGTGTTCCTTGTAAAAGGTGATAAGTTTACACTTTGCAGTTCTTCGAGAAAGCTTTCTTTATTTAGCCAACGTTGATCCGTAGCCTTAAAAGTATTTGTAACTAATTGAAACTTATCAGTTTCATCATATGCATCTAAAATTTTTATCGCTTTGTTTTTCGCAATATCTAACAGCTGTCCTTCTTGCGACTTGGTGGCCATAGAATATGAGTTATCAACATAAATGCTTATACCTTTCTTACCCGTTTCAACCTTCCCTTTTTCGCTTATAGTGGGTTGTGCGAATGCAAGAACTAAACAAAATATTGCCAAACACCTAGCAATTAAAACAAGGATATGCTTTAACCTAGAAGTTGATTTGGTATGCTGCTTTACATCTTTTAGAAATTTAACTTGAGAGAAGCGAACAACCTTATATTTTCGAAAATTGAATAAATGAATTAGAATAGGAATTCCTAAGAAAAATAGAGCGTAAAGAAATTCTGGATAGGCAAAATTCATTAAAGGTCAAAAGTACAAATTATAGGTATCAATTCTCTTGATTAATATGTTAATAAAAACCCTTGCAGTTACTACCTTAACTATTAGTTTATTGACTAGCTTGGACACTTAACAATAAAACTATAATTTATGAAAAAGGTATTTTTTATGGTGGCTGCCATCTCCATTATGATTTCTCAAACAGGTTGTTTTGGAGGATTTGAATTAACAAAAAAAGTGTGGGAGTTCAATGATAACACATTTGAGAATAAGTTCTTAAAGACCTTGTTCTTTTACGTTTTAAACATCGTCCCGGTATACGGAATTGCCGGTTTTTTAGATGTAGTAATTTTTAACCTTATTGAATTTTGGAGTGGAAGCAATCCAATTTCAATGGAAGAAGGTCAAATTGAAGAGCAATATGCTAAGATAAAAGGTGAAGACTATAAGATTACTGCAACAAAAAATAAGTTAGGCTTTCAAAAATTACATGGTGATGACCTAATTGATATGGGAGAGATGGTATTTTCTGAGGAAGAATTAACATGGTCTTTTGTAATGGATGGAGTTTCTAAGGATTTAATCACCATTAATGCAACATCTAACTCTGTAGATTACTATACAACTCAAGGTATTGAGTCAGTAGATTTATCTAACATAGATTGTTTTGCCTTAAATACTAAAGACAATAATTCGGCATTTACAATGAATTAAACTTTTTAAAATCTAATTATTAGGCCCTCAGTTAAAAACTGAGGGCTTACTTTTGGCATAAATGTTGGTTAGAAACATAAAACAAAGAAAAATACATTATGAAACTCAAAGTAATCCTTATTTCAGCTGCTTTACTAGTTAGCGCAGCTGTATTCCAATCATGTAATAATACAAAACAAGTAACTCGTGTTGCTGAAGATGCTGTTATAGATTTAAGTGGTCGTTGGAATGAAACCGACTCTAGATTAGTATCTGAAGAAATGGTTAGTGATATGTTAATGAGACCATGGCTAGAAGAATTTGAAAAAGGAATGGGAAGACGACCTGTAATTATAGTAGGTTTGGTTAATAATAAAAGCCATGAGCATATTGCTACAGATACTTATATTAAAGATATAGAGAAAGCAATTTTAAATTCTGGAAAAGTTAGACTTGTGCAAGCAGGAGATGCAAGGGAAGAGCTAAGAAAAGAAAGAGCAGATCAAAATGAGTTCGCGAGTAAAGCAACTGCAGCATCTTGGGGTAAAGAACTTGGAGCTGATTTTATGTTACAAGGTCTTGTAAATTCAATTGTAGATTCTAATGGAAAGCAAAAAGTTGTTTTTTATCAAACCGATTTAGAATTAACTAATCTTGAAACAAATGAAAAAGTTTGGATTGGAGATAAGAAAATTAAAAAGGTAATCGAATAAAACCATGAAGAATAAAGAATATATCGTCATCAGTTTTATGTTGACGATATTTCTTTTCTATGGTTGTGCTACTTACTACCAAAAAAGCTATGAGTTTCATCAAAGCTTTGCAGCAGGAAATATAGAAGCCGCTAAAAGCTTCTTAGATAAAAATATTAAAGCTGCAGAAAAGAAAGATCGTCTGTTGTACTTTTTAGATAGAGGAGTTGTTGAACAAATGCTTGGTAACTACCAAGAGAGCAACGTCTATTTTGAAGAGGCTTATTTGTATCATGAAAACTATAGGAAAAACTTTTCTAGTGATTTACTAGGAATGGTTTCTAATCCTATGGTAAAACCATATAAGGCGGAAGACTTTGAAGCAGTTTTACTTCACTACTATAAGGCAATTAATTTTATTCATTTAAGCGACTATGATGCTGCTCTGGTAGAAGTCAGGAGAATCAACATTAAGTTGAATGAAATGAATGATGCCTATTTGAATAAAAAGAATAGATACAAAGAAGATGCCTTTGCTTTAAACCTAATGGGGGTTATATATGAAGCTAAGGGAGATATAAACAATGCATTTATTGCTTACAGGAACTCTTACGATGCATATAAAGAGATTTATTCGGAAGAGTTTGGAGTAGAAATCCCAAATCAATTAAAAGAAGATTTACTTAGAACTGCATTATTAATGGGTTTTAGGCAAGAATTGAATAGGTATGAGGAAGAATTTGGTTTTAAAGCCAATGAAATAGCCCAAGAAAACGGTAGTATGGTTTTTTTCTGGTTAAATGGATTGGGACCAGTAAAAGGAGAGTTTAGTCTAAACCTATCAACCTCATCTAATGGAAATGGCTTTTTTACTTTTGCCAATGAAGCTGAAGGAATTAATATACCATACAATACAGCAAATGCAAATACACCTAATCAAAGTTCAGATTTTAGTAATTTAAAATTTGTTAGAATGGCAGTGCCGAAATACAGATCAAGAGCGCCATTTTACTCTAATGCAAAAGTAGTTTTTGACAGTTTGAGTCGAGTAACAGTTGCACTAGAAAAAGCTGAAAATATTGAGCGAATTGCTTTTACTTCCTTACAAGATAGAATGTTAAGAGAAATTTCAAAATCAATCGGAAGACTTGCTATTAAACAAGCTGCGGAGGCTGCTCTAAGAGAGCAAAATGAAGATTTAGGTTCAGTTTTATCAGTTCTAAATGCAGTAACGGAAAAGGCAGATACGAGAAACTGGCAAACTTTACCTAACAGTATATACTATTCTAGAGTTTCACTTCCTGCCGGAAATCATAAATTTAAGTTTATTACGAGTCAAGAGAACGGAGCTAAGGATACTTTAAATTATCAAGTCCTAATAGAAGCCGGAAGAACTTCATTTAAAACATTTCATTCGTTAGAGAGTTATCCTCCTGAAACGTTTAATTAAAACAATGTTTTCTCATATAGACTCTACAGACTTTCCTCCAAAAAATAAACCGCTAATGGTTTATGATGGGAATTGCGGCTTTTGCAAGTATTGGGTAATAAAGTGGAAACTTATGTCAGGTGAGTCAATAGATTATCAACCATTCCAAAAGGTAGCTTCTAGCTTTAAAGATATTCATAAAAAGCATTTTGCAGAAGCTGTTCGATTTATTGATACAGGCGGTAAAGTTTATTCAGGACCAGAAGCAGCTTATTACACGTATTACAAAAGAGGAAAGGCAAAGTTTTTATTTAAAGCTTATAAAAACCATAAATGGTTTAAGAAACTTAACGACAAGCTATACCAGTGGGTGGCAGATAATCGTGATTTTGTGTTTCGCGTATGTATCAAAATGTTAGGTAAAAATCCGAGGAATACTCAACACCTTTGGATTTTCTATTTGCTTGGAATTGCTGCAATAATTAGTCTAATATTCTTAGGCTTAGCCTGTATCTAGCAGCAATTATAGACTGATCAAATTTACTAAGATTGGTTAAATCCTTTTTGGTGTAGGAGGGCAAAACCTTTAAAAATTTAAATATTAAAAGATAGATTAATCGTTTCATTAGTAAACGATTGTTACTGTTCCTTCTGTCATTAAAGGACCTTTTAGGTTTTCATCAAATTTCGCTGTTTTTACAGCAGTTTGAGCTTTGGTATAAAGATATTTATTAGAAGTTGTCGTTCCAGGTGCACCGGGCTCAACCGATCTAATATTACCATACCTGTCTACGGTTATTTTTACTACTACAGTTCCGTGATCCTCAGTACCAATAGATACTTTTGGCTTACGAATCATTTTTCGGTCTTTAATCTGGTACTTTACAGTAAAACCATCAGCTTCAGTAACTATTTCTTCTGAACTTGGAATAAAAACACCATCATAAGGCACGTACTCTTTAAAGAAGATTGAAGCAACTTCTTTCATCGGTACTTTTCTTTCCTCGCCATCAATAAAAATAACCCATTCGTCATTGTTTAATGATAAAACTACTCCGTCAAGTTTATCACCAGAGTTAAGAACCATAGTATGTTGAGCATTTAGCATAAAACCAAAGGCGATTCCTACAATAAAAAGGATAGTTTTCATGTTTTATTTTTTTATAAAACTAGTTTATATAAGACTTGTTAATTGTTCAATTTTTAGAGTTTATCAACATGTATATCTTAAAATTTTACTTAACAAATTTTGACATCAAAACCCCTATTACAACAATAGATTATAACTACTTTTGGCGCATGCAAAAAAAATGGCATTTTTTCTTAATAATAGTAATACTGGTTTCATTTTCATTCTCATGCAGTGATTATCAGAAAGTATTAAAGAGTCCAAACCCTGAGTACAAATACACAAAAACTGTAGAGTACTATAATGAAGGAGAGTATTTAAAAGCAGTACCTTTGTTTGAAGAGTTAATTCCTTTATATAAAGGAACAGATAAAGGTCAAAAGATTTACTATTATTACTGTTATACCAATTATCATTTAGGGTATTTAGTTTCTGCTGCATATCACTTTAAGAAATACGCCGGCACCTATCCATTGTCTGAATTTGCGGAAGATGCCTTATTTATGTCGGCATATTGTAATTACTTAGATTCTCCAAATCCAACACTAGATCAAGGTCCTACATATCAGGCATTAGATGAATTACAAATTTTTGTTAATGCTTATCCAGAAAGTGAATTGGTAGACTCTGCAAATACACTGGTTGACAAGCTTAGATTTAAACTAGAAACGAAATCATTTTACAATAGCAAACAGTATTATAAAATTAGAAAGTTTCAGTCTGCAGTAGTAAGTTTTAATGCTACCTTGGAGAACTATCCAAACACTATTTACGCAGAAGAAATTAAATTATTAGTACTAAAATCATATTACTTTTGGGCAATAAATAGTATCGAGTCAAAGAAAAAAGAACGATTTGAGAAAGGAATAGAGGCTTATTATGATTTTATTGATAATTTTGCAGAAGGTTCTATGAACAACGAGGCTCAAGAAATTTATGCCAAATTGATTAGAGAACGAGATAAATTAGTTAACAATTAAGATGAAGAATTATAAAGAAATAAAAGCAGCAGACACTACTATTACTCGTAATATGAATGACATAGGAGCTGTTTCAGGTAATGTTTACGAAGCAATTTCTGTTGTATCTAAAAGAGCTAATCAGATAGGAGTAAGCATGAAAGAAGAGCTTAATGCTAAGCTTGCTGAATTTGCTACAACTACCGATAATTTAGATGAGGTGTTTGAAAATAGAGAGCAAATTGAAATTTCTAAGTTCTATGAAAGTCTTCCTAAGCCAAATGCTATCGCGTTAAGCGAGTATATGGATGGAGATATTTATTACAGAGATCCTGCTCAAGAAACTGAATAATTAATGCTTAAAGGCAAGAATGTTCTTTTAGGCATTAGTGCAAGCATTGCAGCATACAAATCTGCAAGTATTTGTAGATTACTAGTCAAAGAAGGGGCTAATGTTAAGGTTCTGATGACCCCTGATTCAGTTAACTTTATAACACCCCTTACTTTAGCAACTCTTTCCAAAAATCCGGTTTATAACCAGTATTTTGACCCAAAGTCAGGAGAGTGGAGCAATCATGTAGAGTTGGCCAAATGGGCTGACTTTTTTCTTTTAGCTCCGGCAACAGCAAATACTCTTGCTAAAATGGCAAATGGAATATGTGACAATCTACTATTAGCTACCTACTTTTCAATGGAAAGCAAAGTATATTTTGCTCCTGCGATGGATTTAGACATGCATAAGCATCCTGTGAACATTGAAAACATAAAGAAGTTACAATCATTTGGTAATATTTTGATCCCTGCTGAAAGTGGAGAATTGGCAAGTGGCTTGGTTGGCGAAGGAAGAATGGCCGAGGTTGAACACATTATGGAGTTTATTCAAACTACTGATTCCTTTTGGTTTGAAAAAAAAGTTTTAATAACAGCAGGTCCAACTTATGAAGCAATTGATCCAGTTCGTTTTATTGGTAATCATTCTTCAGGTAAAATGGGTGTTTCATTAGCAAATGATGCTATTAAAAGAGGAGCAGATGTTACTTTTATTCATGGTCCTATTCAGGTTGAACTTCCTAATGGATCTACAAATATTGCTGTGACTTCTGCTAACGAAATGTTTTTGGCTTGCAAAGAAATTCAAAAAGATGCCGAAATTATTATCATGTCTGCTGCTGTTGCTGATTATACTCCTGAAAATACTGCTGATAAAAAGATAAAAAAATCTGAACTAAGTTTAAAGGTTGATCTAAAACCTACTCGAGATATTTTAAAGTTTTTCGGAGATAATAAATTAGGTAATCAATATTTGGTTGGTTTTGCACTAGAAACAGACAACGAATTAGAAAACGCTAAATCTAAGTTAACTAGAAAGAATTTAGATTTAATTGTATTAAACTCATTAAGTGAAAAAGGGGCAGGATTTAAATTTGATACGAATAAGGTTACATTAATTAATAGGTGCAATAAGATCTGGAGTTTTGAGTTAAAGTCGAAGCAAGAAGTTGCTGAAGATATTTTGAGCGTTATAAAAGAGAATTTAAGTAGATGAGAAGCATAATTTTTTTACTTTCTATTATCCTTGTTAATTCAATTGTTGCACAAGAATTAAGTTGTGTTGTAAATGTAAATGCCAGGCAAATTGAAGGGAGTGAGAAGATAATGTTTCAGGACATGCAAAAAGATATCTATCAACTCATAAATGGAAGGAAATGGACAAATGATGAATTTGAAAGCCACGAGAAGATAGAATGCAGTATACTAATAAACCTTACTGAACGTATAAGTAATAATCAGTTTAAAGGGAATATTCAAGTTCAAGCTTCTAGACCGGTTTACAATTCTACTTACAAGTCTCCCATACTCAATGTTAGAGACGAAGATTTTGTTGTAACCTATAGCCAATTTGAGCCATTACAATACAACGAAAGTTCTTCAAATACAGAATTAGTTAGTATTCTTTCTTATTACATTTATACGATTTTAGGATATAATTATGATTCCTTTGCTTTAGAAGGAGGAACTCCTCATTTTCAACAAGCTCAAAGAATTGTAAATTTTGCTCAAAGCTCTCCTGAGCTTGGTTGGAAAGCTTTTGAAGATCAAAATAATAGATACTGGTTAGTAGAAAATGCGCTTAGTGCAAGATTTAAACCATTACGCAAATCTTATTACCAAATACATCGCTTAGGTTTTGATATCCTTCAGCAAAATGTAGATAAAGGAAGAAGAACTATTACACAAGCACTAAGAGAATTGAGACCTATTCATAATGTTGCTCCATCTTCATATAATTTGCAAGTTTTTTTTAATGCTAAAAAGCAAGAAATTTTAGATCTATACAGTGAAGGGCAGCCTCAGGAAAGAATCGATTTATCCGAGTTATTAATTACTATTGATCCTGGAAATAGTAATAGTTATGAAAAGCTAAGAAAAGGTCGATAATACTTTCTATCAAATCTCCAATACTTTAAATTTGCATCATGTTATCTAAGCTAATTATAAAGAATTATGCCCTTATCGATGATGTTGAAATTGACTTTCAAAATGGTTTAACAGTTATTACTGGAGAAACAGGAGCAGGAAAGTCCATTTTATTAGGAGCTGTTGCTTTATTACTTGGTAATAGAGCTGACCGAAGTATGTTTAAAGATCAAACTAAGAAATGTATAATTGAAGGCTACTTTAGAATAGGTAGCTACAATTTAAAAAGTTTCTTTGATTCAAATGAACTAGATTACGAAGGAGAATCAATTATACGGAGAGAAATCAATATTCAAGGTAAAAGTCGAAGCTTTATTAACGATACACCCGTAAAATTAGATTTAGTTAAAAAACTAGGTGATTCCTTAATAGATATTCATTCTCAAAATCAATTTAGTCTAATAAATGAACCTACATTTCAGTTTGGATTTATAGATTCTACAGCAGGGGCTGAAAAGCTGCTTAATACTTTCCAAGAAAAAAATTCGAGCTATAAAAAGGCTTTAAAATCACTTAATGATTTAAAAGAGAAGATTTCTAAAGACATTCAAGAGAAAGATTATTTGCAGTTTCAATTTGATGAACTTAATGAGCTAAAGATAAAACAGGGTGAGGAGAAAGAACTTGAGTCAGAACAGAGGCTATTAGCAAGTAGTGAAGAGCTTATTCAAACTATGAATCAGGTCAATACTATCTTATCTGAAAATGATCAAAATGTTATTGAAGGTATAAATCAAACCAATAATTTATTGAATAAAATCAGTGACTTAAATAGTTCATTAGGAGAATTATCAAAAAGAATTAATATTGTTGCCATTGAGATAGAGGACATTCAAAGTGAGGTTGCTAGATTTTCTGATGACTTTGAATTTGAACCTGAAAGATTACTCCTTATTGATGATCGATTAAACCTCATTCAAAAATTAAAACAAAAGCACCAACTAACTGACTCCGATGATCTCATATCCCTACAAATTGAACTAGAAGCAAAGTTGACCACAATTGATAATTTTGATGATGATTTAGTTAAATTAGTAAATCAATTAAATAAAACCTTTTCTGAAATGGCTGAAGCTGCTGATTTATTAGGTGAAAAGAGAAGGGGAGTTATTTCAAAAATTGAGTCAAAAATTAGTCAAGAACTTAAGAGTTTAGAAATTCCAAATGCTGTTTTTCAAATTTTATTAGTTAAATCTGAAAGCTTTAATAAATATGGAAACGATTCTATTGAATTTTTATTTAGTGCAAATAAAGGTATTGCTCCTTCGGTTGTTTCTAAAACTGCTTCGGGTGGAGAAGTATCTCGATTGATGTTAAGCTTAAAAAGCTTTATGGCAGAACACAAAAATTTACCTACCATAATTTTTGATGAAATAGATACAGGCGTTTCAGGAGAAGTAGCGAATAAAATGGGTGACATTCTAGCTTCTTTAGGAGGAAAAAGACAGGTAGTTTCAATTACTCATTTACCTCAAATTGCATCCAAAGGAAATACGCATCTATTTGTCTATAAAGAAGATTACCAAGAGAAAACTGTCAGTAAAATTAAACGAATTGATGGTCAAACAAGAGTTGAGGAAATCGCAAAAATGCTAAGTGGTAAAACCATTACAGAAGCTTCAATCAATAATGCCTTAGAGCTTATCAACAATAATTAATTAGATTATATTTGTCCAACATAAAACAATTAAACAATGTCTGCAAACAATTTACTAAAAGGAAAAAGAGGAATTATTTTTGGTGCACTTAATGACCAATCAATAGCATGGAAGGTTGCTGAAGTGGCTCATGAACAAGGAGCAAAATTTACCTTAACTAATGCTCCAATCGCAATGCGAATGGGAGAAATAAACAAACTGGCTGAGTCTTGCAATGCAGAAATAATACCTGCTGATGCTACTTCTGATGAGGATTTAGATAACTTAATTACTAAATCAATGGAAATCTTAGGAGGTAAAATTGATTTTATTTTACACTCAATTGGAATGTCACCAAATGTTAGAAAGGGAAAGCATTATACGAATACAAATTACGATTGGTACCATAAAACAATGGATGTATCTGCGATTTCTTTACATAAAGTTTTAGCAACAGCAAAAAAACATGATGCAATAAATGATTGGGGTTCTGTTGTGGCATTAACTTATATCGCAGCTCAAAGAATTTTTCCAGACTACAATGATATGGCAGATGCTAAATCACTTCTTGAATCAATAACAAGAAGCTTTGGTTATCATTATGGGGTAGAGAAGAAGGTTAGAGTAAACACCATCTCTCAGTCACCAACTGTTACTACTGCAGGAAGCGGTGTAAAAGGTTTTGACGCTTTTATTAGTTATGCTGAAGAGATGTCACCATTGGGGAATGCTAGTGCACTAGATTGTGCAAATTACTGTGTAACGCTATTTAGTGACATGACAAAATATGTAACGATGCAAAATCTCTTCCATGATGGAGGTTTCTCAAATACAGGAGTAAGTCAAAAAGTAATGGATAGATTTATGTAGTAAATTAATAATAGGTTAACAAAGAGTTTCTTTGGACTTCTTTTTATAAAAGGTTATTTGCATCAATGAATTTTAAGATTTTTTTGGCAACAATATTACTCTTAGTTGGTAATATTTGCTTTGCGCAACTTAATGATTTAATTATTGTTGAGTATGTTGATTGGAGTAGTGGCTCAGGATGGGGAATTAGAGTATGTAATTTCTCAGGTAATACGCTTAATTTATCAAACTATAAGGTAAAAGTCTTTAATAATTCTTCTACAACAGCTTCATTAGACGAAGTTATGGCTGGAACAATACCTAGTGGGAGTTGCAAAGTAATTGGGAATCCTGATTATAATTCACAGGGTTGTACCGTTGATTTTTTAACTGTGTCAAATCATGGCGTAAACGGAGATGACGCTATCGTAATTACAGATTTAAATGATAATTATATAGATATGATTAATGGTGTTGGTTTTGGCACCGATCAGCGTATTGGTTCTGATAATAATGCTTTAAAATTTAATACGATTAGTCGAACAAAAACCAATTGCAATAGGTATTCAAATATCAGCGGAACAGGACCAAACTCATGGCCAATGAATAATTCTAATTCGGTTTCAGGGTGGACTGTTTCTTCTGTTTCTTGTTTGTCTAATACACCTTATAATTTTCAGCAACCCACTAAAAATTCAAGTATTTCTATTTGTCAAGGAGATAGTGTACTTATTGGAAGTGAATGGAAAAAAGTAGCCGGTACTTATAACGAAGTTATTTCTGCTCCAACAGGTTGCGACACTTTAAAAACAACTGTTTTAATGATCCGACAATCTTCAACTTTAACTCAGGTAGAAAGTATTTGTGCAGGAGAATCTTTTGTTTTTAATGGTAATCCATATAGCAACCCTGGAGTTCATAGAGATACCTTAATTGGGGCGAATTCATTTGGTTGTGATAGTATTATGATTTTAAACTTAACCCAAAAACCATATATACAAAAGAGTGAGTCAATGGTACTTTGTTTTCAAGAAACTTACGTTTTTAACAATCAGGTAATTAGTAATAGTGGTACTTATAAAGATACAATTCCAGTAAATGGAAGTTGTGATACAATTATTACTTTAAGTGTAACTAAAAAGGCTTTAAATAATTCCAATTTAAATATTTCTATTTGTAATGGTGATAGTATATTTCTTCAAAATAAATTTAGAAAAGTATCAGGCACTTATATTGATACTTTTCAGTCGGTTAGTGGTTGTGATAGTATAATTACATCAAACTTAGTTATTGATCCTTTATTGATTGGCACAAAAAAGATCAACTTATGTAAAGGAGACCAAATCTCTGTCAATGGGGTTAATTACACATCAGATACAACGTTTAACAGTCTAAAATCAAATTCTACTGCATGTGATAGTCTTATTACATATGAATTAAAGTTTATTGAGTTTGACGTTGATTTTAACTATTTGGAAAAAGGACTCGTTGTTAATTTCTTCAATAAAGGACCGGTGGGGTTAAATTACCTATGGGATTTTGGTGATGGAATTGATTCAGCTGTTTTTGATTTACAATATACCTACCAGAATTATGACGAATACTTAGTAAAACTAACTGCAACTGATAATAATGGTTGTTCTAATTCAGATACTAAAGTTATAACCCTTATAGAGAAGAATCCAACATCGATATTTATTCCAAATGTCTTTTCGCCCAATGGGGACGGAATAAACGATAAGTTTAGAGTTGTTTATTCAGGTAATTTTGAATTCGAAATTTTTATTTTTAACCGATGGGGCGAAAAAGTATTCGAGTCAGATAAGTTAGATTTTAAATGGGATGGGAGTGTTAATGGAAAAAAATCATATATAGGATCATTTTATTATATGATTAGAGGCAAATACAATAAATCAGGATCCGTTACAATTTTGAAATAGGTTAAAAGTAAAAAGAAAAGCCACTATGTTTAGACGTAGTGGCTTTTCTTTTTTAATGGTTAAGTTGCTATTTACTCTCTCCTTCATCAGTATTTGCTTCGTCTGATTTATTCGATTTCAAAGCTTTTGTTTTCGGCTTAATTATAGAAATTTTAATTTCTGTTTTTTCTTTGTTTAGTTTGATGCTTATCATATCACCTTCAACCAAATTAGATTGAATAATTTCTTCAGCTAATGGATCTTCAACATATTTTTGAATAGCTCTAGCTAAAGGTCTTGCTCCATAATCAGGATCGTATCCTTTTTCAGCTATAAAATCTTTTGCAGGGTCTGAAATTTCAACAGTAAATCCCATTTCTTTAGTTCTGCTATAAAGGCCTTCTAATTCGATATCTATGATTTGATTTATGTCTTCTTTAGATAAAGAATTAAAAATCATCATATCATCAATTCTGTTAAGGAACTCAGGAGCAAATGCTTTCTTAAGTGCAGACTGAATTACACCTTTAGAATACTCTTCGGAAGTTGACTTTTTTGCGGAAGTACTAAATCCAACACCTTGGCCAAAGTCTTTTAATTTGCGAGCACCTATATTAGATGTCATAATAATAATCGTATTCTTAAAGCTAATCTTTCTGCCTAAGCTATCGGTAACTAAACCGTCATCAAGAATTTGAAGTAACAAATTAAATACATCTGGATGTGCTTTTTCTATTTCATCTAGTAAAATAACAGAGTAAGGACGTTTTCTAACCTTTTCAGTTAACTGTCCGCCTTCCTCATAACCAACATAACCCGGAGGTGCGCCAACGAGTCTACTTACTGCAAACTTCTCCATGTACTCACTCATATCAACTCTAATAAGAGCATCATCATTATCGAATAGATGTTTGGCTAAAACTTTTGCTAATTGAGTTTTACCAACTCCTGTTGGACCTAAAAATATAAATGAGCCAATTGGTTTGTTAGGGTCTTTAAGACCAGCTCTGTTTCTCTGTATAGCTTTTACAACCTTTCTAATTGCATCATCTTGTCCAATAACTTTGTCGTGTATATCATCAAACATTTTAACAAGTTTCTTGCCTTCCTTTTGCGCTACACGTTGAACTGGAATACCTGTCATCATGGAAACTACTTCAGCAACATTTTCTTCGGAAACCGTTTCTCTATGATTTTTAGTCTCCTCTTCCCATGCTAATTTGGTTGTGTCTAATGCTTCGGTTAATTGTCTTTCAGAATCTCTAAGCCTTGCAGCTTCTTCGTATTTCTGACTTCTTACCACCTTATTCTTTTCTTCCTTAACCTCCTCAATTTGGTGTTCTATGTCAATAATATTTTGTGGAACTTTTATATTGGTGATATGAACTCTTGAGCCCGCTTCATCCAAAGCGTCAATTGCTTTGTCTGGAAGATGTCTATCACTCATATATCGGTTGGTAAGCTTAACACATGCTAATATTGCCTCATCGGTATAGTTAACATTATGATGCTCCTCATATCGTTCTTTAATATTGTTTAGAATTTGAACAGTTTCTTCAACTGAAGTAGGCTCAACCAATACTTTTTGAAAACGTCGCTCTAAAGCTCCATCTTTTTCTATATGTTGTCTGTGCTCATCAAGAGTTGTAGCTCCTATACATTGTATTTCTCCTCTTGCTAATGCAGGTTTAAACATATTTGATGCATCTAAGGAGCCTGAAGCTCCACCTGCACCAACGATAGTATGTATTTCATCTATAAACAGAATGATATTTGGAGACTTTTCCAGTTCATTCATTACTGCCTTCATTCTTTCTTCAAACTGACCTCTATATTTTGTTCCTGCTACTAATGAAGCAAGATCAAGGGTTACAATTCTTTTATTAAATAAAACTCTAGATACTTTCTTTTGTACAATTCTTAAAGCTAAACCTTCTGCAATTGCGGATTTACCTACACCAGGTTCACCAATTAAAATAGGATTGTTCTTTTTCCTTCTGCTGAGAATTTGAGAAACTCTTTCTATTTCATTCTCTCTACCTACTATTGGATCAAGCTTATCTTCTTCAGCTATAGAAGTTAAGTCTCTTCCGAAGTTGTCTAAAACCGGAGTTTTGGACTTAGAATCATCGCCTTTACTCGAACCTTGGTTTCCTCTTGAACCAGAATTTCCATCTCCCATAAAAGAAGATTGATCATCATCATCAGCCGTGTTTCCTGGGAGCTCGCTTTTTGTTGTTCTAGGCTTGTTAGATAAAATTGCCTCAAGCTCTTCTTTAACTGAATCGTAGTTTACATTCTGTTCTTCAAGTGCTTGTGTGGAAATATTATTTGAATCTTTTAAGATAGATAATAATAAGTGTTCTGTTCCAATTAGTGATTGATTAAATAACTTCGCTTCTAAATAGGTAATCTTTAAAACACGTTCAGCTTGTTTTACTAAAGGTATGTTTGAAAGATGATTAATTGAACTGCTACCCATTTTTGTAGAACTTTCAATTCTTCTTCTCAGTTCATTTAAATCTGTTCCTAAATTATTTAGAATTTGGATTCCTACACCTTGACCTTCACGAATCATTCCTAAAAGCAAATGCTCAACCCCTATGTAATCGTGCCCTAGTCTTAGAGCTTCCTCTCGACTATAGGTTATTACATCTTTAACTCGTTGTGAAAAATTAGACTCCATATATATTCTCTTTTCTTAATAAACGTTTAAAACTGCGATTTGGTTGTTAAAATCTACTCGAAAGTTAGAATTTAATTTACCAATTCAAAATTAATTTTAAGGCTTATTACAAATATGTCTCCAAACCGCCTTTATCAACAAAATTTTGTTAGTAATTCTGACTTAAAAATGGCTTTAAAGCCAATATTATAAGGTACTTTCGAAGAAATTACTTAACCGCGTTTCTGTGGTTATTTCTTATCACTGAAAACTGTAAATATGGCAGAGGGAGAAAAAATTGTAAAAATTAATATTGAAGACGAAATGAAGTCTGCCTACATTGATTATTCAATGTCGGTTATTGTTTCAAGAGCTTTACCTGATGTAAGAGACGGGTTAAAGCCAGTTCATAGAAGAATATTGTTTGGAATGCAAGACCTTGGTGTACTTTCAAACAGACCATATAAAAAATCAGCTCGTATTGTTGGAGAAGTATTAGGTAAGTATCATCCGCATGGAGATACCGCTGTATACGACTCAATGGTAAGGATGGCACAACCATGGTCATTAAGATATATGTTAGTTGATGGGCAAGGAAACTTTGGTTCTGTTGATGGCGATAGTCCTGCAGCAATGCGTTACACTGAGGCTAGGCTAAGAAAGGTTTCTGAAGAAATGTTGGCTGATATTGACAAAGATACGGTTGACTTTAGGCTAAACTTTGATGATTCATTAAAAGAGCCAACAGTTTTGCCAACAAGAGTACCACAATTACTTGTTAACGGGGCATCAGGTATAGCTGTTGGAATGGCAACGAATATGGCTCCACATAATCTAACAGAGTGTATTGACGGAATTACTGCATATATAGATAATAGAGATATTGAAATTCCTGAGCTAATGTCACATGTCAAGGCACCTGATTTTCCAACAGGAGGAATCATTTATGGCTATGAAGGCGTTAAGAGTGCTTTTGAGACTGGTAGGGGGCGTATTGTTATGCGTGCTAAAACCGAAATAGAAGTTACTTCTAATGGAAGAGAAAGAATAATTGTAACGGAGATTCCTTACCAAGTAAACAAGGCTGATTTAATTAAGAAGTCGGCTGATTTAGTAAATGATAAGAAAATTGAAGGGATATCTGATATTAACGATGAATCTGACAGAAATGGAATGAGAATTGTATATGATTTAAAAAGAGATGCAATTACAAATGTTGTAATGAATAACCTTTTTAAATATACTGCACTTCAAACTAGTTTCTCGGTAAATAATATTGCCTTAGTTAATGGCAGACCTGAAATGTTGAATCTAAAAGATATGATTCATCATTTTGTTGAATTTAGACATGAGGTTGTAATTAGACGTACAAAGTATGAATTAAAGAAAGCCCAAGACAAGGCACATGTATTAGAAGGGTTAATTATTGCAATTGATAATCTTGATGAAGTAATTGAGTTAATTAGAAGCAGCAGAACTCCTGAGGATGCAAGAAATGGATTAATTGAGAAATTTAATTTATCAGATATTCAAGCAAGAGCAATTCTTGATTTAAGATTACAAAAGTTAACTGGTCTTGAAAGAGATAAATTAAAAGAAGAGCATGCTGAGTTAATGAAACTTATTAAACATTTAGAGTCGATTTTAGCTAATGAAGACTTGCGAATGAATATTATTAAAGAAGAGCTTCTTGAGATTAAAGAAAAGTACGGAGATGAACGAAGAAGTGTGATTGAATATTCAGCAGAAGATTTTTCAATTGAAGACATGATACCAGATGAAGAGGTAGTAGTTACTATTTCTCATTTAGGATATATAAAAAGAACCCAACTTTCTGAATATAGAAGACAAAATAGAGGTGGAACAGGTTCAAAAGGGAGTTCTACAAGAGATGAAGATTTCTTAGAACATCTATTTGTCGGAACAACTCACAATTACTTATTAATATTTACTGAAAAAGGTAAATGTTATTGGATGAGAGTTTTCGAAGTTCCGGAAGGCAACAAAACATCTAAAGGAAGAGCCATTCAAAACTTAATAAGTATTGAGTCAGACGATAATGTTAAAGCATACATCTGTGTTAAAGATATTAAGGATGAAGAGTATATTAATAACAACTACATTGTTATGTGTACTCAACGTGGAGTGATTAAGAAGACAAGCCTTGAAGCTTATTCTAGACCAAGAACAAATGGGATTAACGCAATTACAGTTAGGGAAGGAGACCAATTATTAGAGGCTAAATTGACAAACGGAACTGATGAAATAATGATGGCGATAAAGAGCGGTCGTGCAATCCGTTTTAACGAATCTAAGGTTCGTCCAATGGGAAGAAATGCTTCTGGTGTAAGAGGAATTACTTTAGTTAGTGACGAAGATGAAGTTGTTGGCATGATTACGGTGCGCGAAGCAAAAGAGGAGACAGTTCTAGTTGTTTCAGAAAAAGGATACGGTAAGAGATCATTTTTAAATGACCCAGAAGACGATTCTGAAATTTATCGTGTCACAAATAGAGGAGGAAAGGGAGTAAAGACCTTAAATGTTACTGAAAAAACAGGAAACCTTATAGCAATTAAGAATGTTACTGATGAAAATGACTTAATGATTATTAACCGTTCAGGTGTAATTATTAGGATTGCAGTGGCTGATTTAAGAGTAATGGGGAGAGCTACTCAAGGAGTAAGATTAATAAACCTTAAGAAGAATGATTCGATAGCAGCAGTTGCAAAAGTAGACGTTGATGATGAAGAAGATGAAAATTTAGAAGGAATAGAAAATACTTCTGAAAGTACTATTGATATTGAATCTTCTGATAATGGCAAGGATATTGATAATACAGAAACTGAAAATTAAAAAGAACACAAATTAAATAAAATGATTACGAATAAGAAGATTGCTTTAACACTCGGATTAGCATTAGTTAGTGGTTTTTCGTTTGCTCAAAAAATGAATGTTACGACTGCATATAACTATAATAAATCTTTTGAAAGAGATAAAGATTGTAGTGAACTTAAAAAAGGAATAGATGCTATTGAAAGTGCAACAAAAAATGAGAAAACGAAGTCATGGGCTAAAACATGGTACTATGGTGGGAATTTATATTTTAATGCATTAATATCAGATTCAACTTGTTCTGCTCAGTTTCCTGAACGAGTAATGAAAACTTATACTTATTACACAAATGCATTAAAGTTTAATATTGAAGATCCAGCAATAAAAAGTCTAGATTTATCGAATAAAGCTGATCAAGATAAATTTGCAGCAGCTATATTAGATAATTCTACTAAACATAAAGACGGAACTTACAAGCAGGATATTCTTGGAACTAAAATGATTTATGTTTCAAATGCACTCATTAATGCGGGTGTAAATTCCTTTAATGCAGGAAATATAAAGGAAGCTAAAACGTATTATGACAAATCAGTTTATTCTCAAAAATTAATCGGGAGATTTGATTCAATTGGTATGTTTAACTCTGCGTTAGCAGCTGAAAATCTAGAACAGTACGATGAAGCATTAGAAAAATATACTGTTTTAGCAGATGCAGGTTATAACGGAGCAAACACCTATACTTACATTGCTAACATTCATGGAAAAATGGGTAATGAGGATAAAAAGATGATGGTTATAGATCAAGCATTAGAAAAGTATCCTACTAATTCGGACTTGCTAATTGAAAAATTAAACTTTCTGTTGAATTCGGATCAACCTGAAAAGGCAATGGAAAGTTTTGATGCAGCAATTACTTCTATGCCTGATAACGCATCTTTATATTACAATAGAGGTTATGTGTATGAGCAAAAAATGAAAAATATGGAAATGGCCGCTGCTGATTACAAAAAAGCTTTTGAGTTAGACCCACAGTTTTTCGATGCGATTTACAGTTTAGGTGCAATGTATTTTAATAAAGGAGTAGAGTGGAATAATAAGGCGAGTAACTATGGTCTAAACGAAACAGATAAGTATAACGAGGCGTTGAAGAAAGCAAAAGAATACTTTAGTCTTTCTGCGCCAGCATTAGAAGAAGCCCATAAGTTAAATCCTGAAGACATGAATACACTTGGTTCTCTAGTTAGCGTTTATTCTAGAACAGGAAATGAAGCAAAGTACAATGAAATGAAGAAAAAACTTGAAGCTGCAAAGCAATAATTGTATATCAACGAAATAAAAAAAAGCCTCGATTTTCGAGGCTTTTTTATTTTATGAATTCTTGAGTTTTGGTTTAAAGTACTCGAAAATCGAAACGTTTAGGAGAATTAACACCATACCGTAAAAAATATCTTCGATAGGAATAGTCAAATATCTGATACTGAAATTATGGTCATTATTATACCATACAATTTCGTTTTCGATACCTGTTCCTGTTAAAATCCCATTAACAATAGTAAAGGGTATAAGCAAAACGAGGTAGATTAAATAAAAAGAACCAAGCCATTTCGTTTTTCTAAACAATAGAAACCCCAACAGAAGAGCTAAACTTAATGCTGTATAAAAAGTATATAACTGCTGATTAAATATTAGTGCAATTACTATACTAAGGGCAAATAGAAAATAACTAATAAAATTAAGGTTATTAGAATATTTTTCTTTCCACTTAAGTACTGAAAAACAGTGCCAAGTAAAAACACATGCGTAGGGGATACAAATAAAGAACAAAACTTCTTCTATGGGTAAATTGAATAAATATAAACCTGATAAGTATGCCGGATTAAAACCCCAGATACCCATGTCTGTAAACCATACATCCCAAGCTATGAAAGGAGTTATTGTTATCAGATTGGCTAACCAAAAAGACTTCCACTTCCGGTTAAATTTTAATTTTGGATGAAAAGAGTATATAAACGGAACGGAAATCGCTCCTAAGTTGACCATTAGGTACAGATAACTCATCATATGTTATTGAATTGTTTCTTTTAATTCAAAATAACTTAAAACTTTTTTAAGGCATATCTTAAACCAAGAAGTATAATTATTTGGATTTTCAGTTATGTCATTTTTTAAATCTTTGATGGACATGTACTTAAAAGAATCAACTTCTTCAGGGTTTGGAATTGGCTGTATATCTGTGATTCCTTTGAATACATGGTCTATTTCGTGTTCAGTTAAGCCATTATCAAAATCAGTTCTATAAGTAAACTTAAAAAGGTAATCTAGCTTAGCTTCCATATTCATTTCTTCTATAAGCCTTCTGTTTGCTGCATCTATAGTACTTTCTTTTGGTTTCGGATGACTACAGCAAGCATTTGTCCATAGACCTGGAGAGTGGTATTTATGTAAAGCTCTTCTTTGAAGTAACATTTCTCCTTTGGAATTAAATATAAAAACAGAAAATGCACGATGAAGTAAAGCTTTTTCATGAGCCTCTATTTTCTCCATTATGCCAAGCTGATTATCATCTTTATCAACTAAAATTACTTCATCTTTCATATTTATATGTTATTATTAAAAAATGATTCTTTGGTAATATCATTTTCAACGAAATATTTTTTTATTCTTTCTTGCAGGTCACTATCATCTAATGAACTCCAGGAGCTCAATAACAATTTCTTATCGGATTCTATTTTGTCCGAATAGTTGAGAATCCCAGGAATAGTTCGCTGTATACAATAACGGAGAAAAATTAATTCTATATTGTTAGGAGATATTTTTATTGCAGTTTCTAACTTCTCTTTTCCTTTTAAGAAGTTATTGTATTTGGCATACGGGTTCCAACTTTCTCTTGAAAGGAGCATGAAATACATTGACTCATATCCTATGTATATTGGACTTTTTTTAGATTCAAACTTATCTAAGTATTCTTTAAAATCCTCTAAACTAATTTTTTCATAAGAGGCATTATAAAACTGAGTTCTTATTTCTTTTTCAGGATTTTCATTCGCTTTAAGACCAATGAAAGTAGAACTTAAAAATAATATGACAAAAGAAAAAGCTTTCACAGAATATTTAATCTATGTTTTACAACTGAGTTTAACATTAGACCGAATTTCTGGGAATTTGGAACACTAATTCTTTCCTCTAGAATTCTATTTGCGGGTAAGCCTTTTATTTTTTTCAATAATTGAACATAATAAACATAGGCGACATAGACACCTAACCTAGAGCTTCTCGGTAGTTGCTTTATTCCTCTTAATGCTTCGTCAAATTCGTTTTGAATCTCGTCCTCAATCTGTGCTTTATTTTCTTGTGAAAAATTTTGCATATCAACGCTAGGAAAATATGTTCTGCCTAAACTTTCAAAATCCGCTTGCGCATCCCTTAAAAAATTTATTTTTTGAAAAGCAGACCCTAATTGTTGTGCAGAATACTTTAGTTTTTGATATTCTTCTTCATTTCCATTAGTAAAAACTTTCAAGCACATAAGACCAACTACTTCCGCAGAACCTAAAATATATTTTTCATAACCCATTTGGGTATATGAATGCTTATTTAAATCCATTTCCATACTTTCTATGAAAGTATCAATTAATTCATGATCAATATTATATCTATTTACAGAATCTTGAAAACTATTAAGAATAGGGTTGAGGCTTATTTTTTGTTCAATAGCTTTATAAGTTTCTTTTCTAAAGTCGTCTAAAAGTTCAGATTTATTATAGTCGTGAAAGCTATCAACGATTTCATCAGCAAATCTCACAAAACCATAGATTCCATAAATAGGTTGTCTAATTTCTTTCCCAAGAAGAAAAATACCTAATGAAAAACTAGTGCTATAAGCATTGGTAGTAAGTTTACTGCATTTTGCCGAAACATCATCAAAAATTGATTTCATGGTATTATTTTTTAAATGAGTTAATAATTTGCTCAGCAGCTACTTGCCCTGATATAATACTTGGAGGAACTCCAGGACCCGGAACAGTTAGCTGTCCGGCATACAAGAAGTTTTTTAATTTTTTATTTTTAAGACTTGGTTTAAGGTTAGCAGTTTGGCTTAAAGTATTAGCTAAACCGTAAGCATTACCTTTGTAGGCGTTGTAGTCGTTCTCAAAATCCTTTACACAATATGATTTTTTATAAACGATGTGATCTTCTATCTTTTCGCCTACATAATTCTCCAATCTTTTTAATAGTAGTTTATAATACTTCTCTCTTATCTCATTAGTGTCTTCGATTCCTGGAGCAACAGGCATTAGAAAGAATAAGTTTTCAGAGCCTTCAGGTGCTACTGTTGGATCTGTTTTAGAAGGACAACAAACGTAAAATAGTGGTTTATTTGGCCATCTTTTCTTTTCATAAATATCAATTGCATGAGGAGTTAAATCCTCATCAAAAAATAAATTGTGATGTTTTAGTTTAGGTAGCTTTTTATTTACTCCGAGGTAAAAAAGAAGAGATGATGGGGCAAAGGTTTTTCTCTCCCAATAAGCCTCATTATAGTTTCTAAACTCTTCAGGGAGTAATTTTTGATCAACATGATTATAATCTGCAGCGGCTATAACAGAATCGACATTGTTATTCCCTTTAACTGTGTTTATGGTATTTACATATTTATTTTTTATGTCAAAACCCTCTACAGCAGAATCTGCGTGGAATTTTACACCTTGTTCTTCTGCTAAAGTCTTCATTCCTTGAATTACTTTAGCAAATCCACCAATAGGGTAGTAAGTACCTTGTTTTAAACCAGCATAGTTCATTAAACTATATAATGCAGGAGTATTTTTTGGCATCGCTCCTAAAAAAAGAATTGGAAATTCCATTAAAGAAATTAATCTAGGGTCTTTAAAAAACTTTTTTACATGCTTACTAAAGGAGGTAAACACTTGAAGTTTAAAAACACCTTTTGCAAGATCAAATCTCATTAATTCTCCTAGTGATAAACCTGGCAAGTATACCAAATCATTTACGCCAACTTTATACTTGTATTCTGCTTCATCCATAAACTTTTTTAGTTTATCTGCAGAACCAGATTCAATTGATTCGAATAGCGCGCACAAATCATCAAAACTTTCTGGAATTTCAATCGTTTCAGTTTCATTAAAGATCATCTGAAACCCTGGGTCAAGCTTCTTTAATTCGTAATAATCCTCAGGCTTTTTTCCAAATCTTTTGAAAAATTTCTCGAAAACATCTGGCATCCAATACCAACTTGGCCCCATATCAAATGCAAAACCTTGGGCAGAAAACTGCCTAGCTCTTCCTCCAAAGGTTGAGTTCTTTTCGAACACATGTACATCAAAATTATTTTGAGCTAAAACTGCTGAACTAGCTAGTCCTGCAAAGCCTGAACCTATAATTCCAATTTTTTTCTTGTTGATCATTTGTTTAACGTTGGTATAAAATTGTTAAACAACAAAAGTTGAATAATGTTTAAAAGATACGAAGAAAGTTTTCGATATCTTCAACTTGTTTTATGTGTGATGGAAGTTTTAAATTTGATAAAACTGATTTAGAACCTGATACAAAAGACTTTACATCTTTTGAAACAGGATTTAATTTATCTATAAATTTTTGAGCTTTTATTTTAGACTGATTTTTTACCATAAAAAAATGTAAACCACCTGGTTTAATTTCTTTAATTGCAGCCTGAATACTAGTAAATGGAACTCTTTGACCTAGGTAAAATACTTTCTTACCGTTTAGTTTCAGCAGGTAATATGAGAGCACTAAACCAATTTCATGATCTTCTTCTTCAGGTAGTAGTAAAACCCATCTTTCTGCATTTTTATCGGCTTCTGGCAAATCATCGATTGCCTTAAAAAGCTTTTGTTTAATAAGGTTAGTGATAAAATGTTCTTGCGAAGGAATTATATCTTGTTTGTTCCACATGAGTCCAATACGAACTAACATTGGATAAATAACTTTTAAGAAAGTATCCACAAGTCCAAATTTTTCAATGCTGTAATTAAATGCCTCAGTAAATTCCTGTTCGTTGTAGGTTAAACCTGAGTTTATAAGATGATTGACTAATGCTATTACCTTAGAATTACTATCATCAAGTCCTTCTATAATTTCATCAACTTGCTTACTTATTTCTTCTTCAGAAAAGCTAGCAATTTTTGATACTTTGTAGCCATTTTCAATTAAGGTAGAAACATTTATCAATTTGCAAAGCTGATAATCGTCGTAAAATCGAATATTTGTTTCGGTTCGCTTAGGCTCTAGCAAACCATAACGTTGCTCCCAAATCCTTATGGTATGTGCTTTAATACCACTTACAACTTCTAAATCTTTTATTGAGTATACAGACATTATCTTTTTTCTTGATGTTGTAACAATTGAATAATGATATAGTTTAGACTTAACTACTTTTTTACAATAAGTTTTGTTTTAGTAGAATTAGTATTCAAAATAAGGTTATGCCAATATTTAAAAATACTTTTGAAGAATATCAAAAAAAATAATTTAAGCCAAAGTGATTTTACATTTTGTATTATAGATATGTATGATGGTTATTATTTATAATTAATTGTTTACTGAATGATTATCTATCACAATAAGTTTCTTAAAAATAAATCCAATTACTTATTATGAGGTTTGATGAGTACCAAATTGCTGAAGGAATTAAAAAAAGTTTAGCTAAACAAGGGTTTAAAAAGCCTACTGATATTCAATTTAAATCAATTCCTGCGATTTTAAAGGAGGAAGATGTTTTAGCAATTGCTCAAACAGGAACAGGTAAAACAGCTGCTTTTGCCATTCCTATTATTCATAAAATCCATATACGTAAACTCATTAAACAGAGCAGTGGAGTAAAGTGCCTTGTTATGGCTCCAACGCATGAATTGGCTATACAAATTGATAAGGTTTTTAAAAATTTAAGTAAACACACCAAGGTTAAAAGTACTTGTGTTTATGGAGGAGTAAGTAGAGTTCAGCAACAAGAGATACTTAAGGATGGGGTAGATATTATAATTGCAACTCCAGGAAGGTTGTTTGATTTAGCTAAAAGGCAAATTTTAGATTTAAGAAATTTAGATACGCTTGTTTTAGATGAGGCCGATCATATGCTTGATTTAGGTTTTATTGATGACATTAAAGAATTGATGCGATATGTGCCTAAGGATAGACAAACCTTATTCTTTTCAGCAACCATTGATGAGCATATAAAAAAGCTTGCCTATGCAATGGTCGACAAGAAAAGTGCAATTCGAATTCAATTGTCACCAAAAGACCCAGTTGCAAAAAACATAGAACATGCAGTCGCTTTTATTGAAATGGATGATAAAAGGTTTTTTTTAGCAAACTTTATTCAAATGCATCCTGAGCAAAAAATATTAGTTTTCGTAAGGACAAAAGTTAGAGCAGAAAGAGTTAAAAAAGCTTTAGAAAGAGAAGAAATTCATTCAATTACTTTGCACGGAGATAAGTTGCAAAATGAGCGAGATGAAGCTATGGTTAAGTTTAGGCAAGGTGAGGAACTTGTTTTAATTACCACTGATATTAGTGCTAGAGGAATTGATATACCAAATGTCGAGTATGTCATTAATTATGATTTACCAGAATCTTCAGAGCATTATATACATCGAGTTGGCAGAACAGGCAGAGGAACTAATAAGGGTCAAGCTTTGTCTTTCTGTAGTTCTGAAGAGCAAATAATTTTAGAAGAACTAGATCGTGATTTAGGAAAGCCAATATTAAGATTAGAGTTATCTAAAGGTGATTATGCTTTAACTGTTGAGGAACAAAAGGAAGCTCAATTAACAGATTGGAAGTCTCTTATTGAGAATGAAGAGAATAAAAAAGTAAGAAGAAAAAGAAACGATAATTACAGGTAAAAATATAAACCTGCACCAAACCAGCTAACTTTTTGCGATTCGTATTGCGAATAGGGAAGATGCCCTAGGTAATATTCTAGAACTAATCGGATCGGTTCATCTTTGTCACTTGTAAAATATGCAGGACCTGCTGCTAGTTTTATATTTGGATTAAAGTCAGTTTCTTGATGTCCTTTAAGGTTAGCACCAGCAGTCCAACCCCAAGTGTCTTGCTGTTTTTCCCAATTTAGTTGTATTCCACTCATGTAAGAAAATGCGGCCCTAGTGCTGTTAGGGCGTACAACTGATCCTGCTCCGATATACCAAGAATTAGATTGCTTAAACTCTTTAAAATAAGTAAAATCTAATTGTTCATAATTCATATTACTTGGAGTGTAAAAACTTACACCATTCCTAATTATAAAATCGTCTCCTAAATGTGAAGAAACGTGGAAAAACCTTATTCTGTAGGATGAAGATTCAAAATTTCTTAGGTAACTAAATGTAATTCGGTAGTCAGAGTTTAGCAAGTTTCTATTTATTCCAGCAGAATCTAAAAAACGCCATTCAAATTGCGTAGAAATGCCAAACTCTCCTAGTATTTCCCAAGATTTAGCTTTTTTTTCTTCTATTAGTAGTTTTGAAACAATACTTTGAGCACCACCAAACCCAAAGGGAATGTATAAAATCGATTCTGTTTGCTCTTTTATTTTTTTGGTATGTTTTCCAAATTCTGTTATTTCTGTTTTAGAGTCATATTCAATAGCAGTAAAAGCTCCAAACATTTGAATTTCGTTTGGATCTAAGAACATACTCCGGGTGTTTAGCCTTTTACCTGCCCATGTTACCTCTTGGGCAAAAAAAGGCTGTATAAACGCAACTGTAAGTATTAAAGACAGAGAGTATTTCAAAACAGTCATTAATCTTTTTTTAGTCCAGCAATAGTAACCTTATTCGTCTTAAGTTTAAAATATATTGGCCTGTAAGTTCATTCTGCATAGTTTTGGTGAATGGATTTTCTCAATCATCAGGAATCGCATAGAATATTGAAACAGTTAGTATCCAAGGAAATGCCTTTTGGAAAATACAAAGGAAGGTTAATTTGTGACTTGCCTGAACCTTATTTGGTTTGGTTTAAGCAAAAGGGATTTCCAAATGGTAAAATGGGAGTTCTACTCGAAACAATTTATGAAATCAAACTAAATGGGCTTGAGGATATCCTAAAACCACTTAAAAGAGAAACAAGGTAATTATTGGATTATAATTTCATCAATAAAAATAAAGGACTCATCACCTTTACCTAGGTGCCATTCAGGAATTTTTCCTAATTGCTTTGCCTTAAGCCTAATATATCTAGCCTTTACTGGATTAATTTTTTGACTAAAATCAGTAATTATAGAACCGTATTTATCAATAGGGATTTTATTGCTAATGGTTGTAATTGGACTAAAGTTTTCTCCATCAGTAGAGTAGGAGTAGCTTACTTCTTGAGGCATCCAAATCCAAGACTTAATGTCTTGTATATATCCCGAGCTGATATAAGATATAACTTCTGTACTATCCAATTCTACAGTTATTTCTAAATCATTATATTGAAAGCCTTGCCATCTGCCCGTTCTAAAATCTTTTCCTCCTCTAATTAAATCTACCAGACCTTTTTTGCCTCCTGCTGTATATTGAGTATTGTAAGGATGTTTATATACCACTTTCCTGTCATTGTTTAATTTAAAAAATCGGGCTTCAACTACTTTACTTTCTATATTGCTTCTTGGGTCAACAGCTTTTATATAAATTTTGAATGATTCTTTAAAACGAATAGCTTTTTCATAGCGTTTAAAATCTTTACCGTTTATTGAATAATAAATATTGTTGTTATTATTTGGATTAGCTAATTTGATATCTATGGAATCTGAAAAAACTTGGCTAGAATCAGTAATGTAAGGTACAGGAGTGATTAGATTCTCTAAGATATTACTTGATGTGTCTACTTTAAACCAATTAGTATTTGGTTTATCTGACATTATAAACTTTAGTTCTCCGCCATTTATAATGTCTTTATGATTTAAATATGCTTCTTTGTATTCAGAACCATTTAAGACTAATTTTTTTACGTAAACATTTTTCGATGACTGATTCTCTACTGATACATTAAACTTCTTTCCATTCTCTAGGTTAATTGTTGCCTCTTTTATATGTGGGGATCCAATTGCATAGTTAGTATTTCCAGGAGTAACTGGATAAAAACCCAAAGAAGATAAAATATACCAAGAAGACATTTGTCCGCAGTCTTCATTCCCAATTAAGCCATTTGGTTTATTACTATACATTTCACTTAATAAGGACCTTACTCTACTTTGTGTTTTGTGAGCTTTCCCTATATAATTATATAGGTAAGCCATGTGATGACTTGGTTCGTTTCCGTGTGCATATTGGCCAACTAATCCTGTTATGTCAACTTGTGTGCGTCCCACAGTTTTTGGTTTTACAGAAAACAATTCATCAAGCTTAGCCTCAAACAGGTGATCACTTCCATGAAGTTCAATAAGCCCATTTATATCTTGAGGTACATAAAAGCTATATTGCCAGGCATTGGCCTCAGTATAATTAAAATCAACCTCAAATGGATTAAACGGATATTTAAACTGTTGATTGTTTTTGGTTCTCATAAAGCCTGTTTCAGGATCAAAAATATTTTTATAGAATTGAGCTCGCTGAATAAATATATTATAAATCGAATCCTTTCCTAAAGCTTTTGCAAATTGAGCTATACAATAATCATCATAAGCATATTCAAGTACTTTCGATACCGATTCATGTTCATCACTAGCGCCAATATATCCGTTTTTGATGTAAAAACTTTTTCCTAACTCATCTTCATTTGCTGAGGCCATCATAGCTTCTAAAGCCAATTCAGTATCAAAATTTTTTATTCCCTTTAAGTATGCATCAGCGATTACCGAAACAGAATGGTAACCAATCATACACCCGGTGTAGTTTCCTGCTAACTCCCAAACAGGTAGTTTTCCTCCGTTTTTGTGCTGATGTAAAAATGTATTTATAAAATCTAAGGTCTTTTCTTGTTCAACAATTGTAAATAAAGGATGTGTTGCTCTATAAGTATCCCAGAGTGAAAATATGGTGTAATTATTAAATTCGTTATTAGTATTGTGTGTTTCTAGGTCAGTCCCTCTGTAGTTATTATTTACATCTTGAAAGGTATTCGGGTTCAGAAATGAATGATAAAGAGCAGTATAAAAAATCACCAAATCACTATCATGTTGCATTTTTACCTCAATCTTAGCAAGTTCATTGTTCCATTTCTCTTGCGTTTCATTTTTGGCTTGTTCAAAATTCCAATCAGGAATCTCTTTCAAGAGGTTTTCTTTAGCTCCTTCTATGCCTACTGCAGAAAGTCCAATTTTTACAGAAACTTTTTCAGTTGAAAACTGAAAAATTGCTTTTGACGAATCCTCATTATATGTTAGGTTAGTATAATCGTCTGAAAACTTTAAATAATAATATATGTGCTGTTCACTTGCCCAAGCAGAGGAAATTCGTTTCCCTACAACTACACTATCATTGATTGGATTTATTTTGAATGATTTTAATTTATCTCTGTGTTGAAGATCTATTAAAATATAATTTGGTTTTGATGAATCATTAAATGTGTATTCATGAAATCCACATCTATCGGTGCTTGTAAGCTTTACATCAACATTTACATCATCTAAATGTACTTTGTAAAATCCCGCTTCAGCAAATTCGTTTTTATGATTAAATCTTGATCCATATCCACTATCCGGATTTATGCCATATGCATTATTGAATTGAACTTGACTTAGTGGCATTAATAAAACGTCACCATAATCTGAAACCCCTGTTCCGCTGAGATGTGTATGAGAAAAACCGTAAATAATAGTATCGGAGAAATGATAACCACTGCAACCATCCCAACCTTCTAGGCGTGTGTCTGGACTTAATTGAACAAATCCAAAAGGTGCACTTGCGCCAGGATATGTATGTCCATGTCCACCAGTTCCGATAAATGGATTAACTAATTTAGCCAGGTCTTTTTTTTCTGAAGGACTATCAGAACAAGATTCTACAGCGAAAAATGAACATATAAAAATTAAATAATAGCAGTTAAGTTTTAATTTTGACATTCTAGTTGTTTAAGTTTTAAAGGTAGCTATTTCAAAAAGCAATCTAAAAGGTAAATGGTATTTATGAACTCTAATATGTTTAAGTCACTTGATTTAGAAAGTATAATATCTCGAGTTTATCCTGATTCTATAATTATTTCATATGTTCAAGTTCAAGAGTTATGGAGTGGATATGGTTCAATTTTACGTTTGTTTTTAAAAGCTGCTCCAGTAGATTCTATAATTATAAAACTTATTAAGTTAGAGAAGGCAGAAAACCACCCTAGAGGTTGGAATACAGATAATTCACATTCTAGAAAAGTAAAGTCTTATGAGGTTGAAAAAAACTGGTATGCTAATTATGCTGATTTATGTTTTGCCAGTTTCAGGGTACCAAAATGTTTACTTTTAAGCGAAGTTGACGGAATACAACTAATTATACTTGAAGACTTAGATTCAAGTGGCTTTTCAGAAAGAAAGGCTAGTTTAAGTTATTCAGATTCTAAAGCAGTAATTAAATGGTTGGCTCATTTTCATGCTAATTTTTTAAATATGAAACCTGAGGGACTATGGGAGCAAGGTAGCTATTGGCATTTGGCTACAAGAAAGGATGAATTTGATGTTATGCAAGAATCAAAATTGAAGAATAATGCTGCTTTAATTGATCAAGCACTAATAAGAGCAAAATTCCAAACTCTAATTCATGGAGATGCAAAAGTGGCTAATTTTTGTTTTTCGAAAGACCCAGAATATGTTTCTGCAGTAGACTTTCAATATGTAGGGAAGGGCATAGGTATGATAGATTTAGCCTATTTTATGGGAAGTTGTTTTAATGGAGAAGAATGTGCTTGTTATAAAGATGAGATATTAGAATATTACTTTTCGGAGTTTAATTCAGCTTATTTTAGAAAAAACGGACAAGAACCTGATCTTGAAATTGAAAAGGAATGGCGCTACCTATATCCTTTTGCTGTTGCTGATTTTGCACGATTTTTATATGGTTGGATGCCAAATCACACTAAACTCAATCAATACACTTCAAACATTACAGAGAGTTTATTGTCAAAGTTTTAAAGTCAACCAATATTATAACTCTTAAGCAATTATAATTCTTTAAAAATTAATAAAACTATAATTTTGGTTTATATGAAAAACCCGATTGCGATAACATGCCTGAAAGCTTGGAAAAAGGAGTTTATTTGATTGTTCTAAATAATGGTAACAGATTCCATTCTGGCTTATTAATGTTGGAGTAGCTTTATAGAACCATTGCTTAGGGTTAAATGATGATTATAAAAGACATTCATTTTTGGTATTAAACCAAAAAGCTTATTTGTGGGTTTTATTAGTGATTAAAAATTTATCGAATGAAACTCATTTATAAAATACCAACCTACACCTTAGCCATGGCTGTTTATTTAGGTTTGTTGTCTTTTGGATTAAATCTTCAGAAAAGTGAAGAATACCAATTTAAAAATGGCGATAAATACGGCATTGGTAAATGGTATATGGGAAGAGAGATTGCAAACGTTATGGGTTTTCAAGGTATATCTTGGTTAGAACGAAGTGAACGAGAAAAGGAGGAAGAAACATCAAGCTTAATCCGTAACATGAAAATTAAATCTTCTGATGTAATTGCCGACATTGGAGCAGGTTCAGGTTATCATGTTTTTAAAATGGCTCCATTGGCAAATGAGGGCAAAATTTTAGCAGTAGATATTCAGCAGGAGATGCTAAATGCCATTAATGCAAAACAAAATGATCTTGGTATTTCTAATATTGAATTAATAAAAGGGGAGGAGCAGTCTACAAATCTCCCTAAGAATTCGGTTGACAAGGTACTTATGGTCGACGTTTATCATGAGTTTTCTTTTCCGAAAGAAATGCTTCAATCAATTTATAAGGCTTTAAAATCAAATGGTAAAATCTATTTAGTAGAATACAGAAAAGAAGATTTAAGTGTTCCTATAAAAACCATTCATAAAATGACGGAAGAGCAAGCTGTTAAAGAGTTTGAAGCCAACGGGTTTTTACTCAAAGAAAATCTTACTAACCTACCTTGGCAGCATTGTATGGTTTTTGTGAAGAGTAATATATAATCACAGTTCATCCCTTTGCTTTACTTTAAAGAATTAAACTGCTATTTTGTTTCTCTTTTATAGAAAAAATCACCAAAATATTAAACAATTCCACAGTTCAATTGCTTTATAGAAAAAACTACCCGTGGAATATTTAATACTATCTCTAAAAGTAATATTAGGTTTAAGCATAATAAATGTTTGGACAATCAACAAGAACAAGGCTTCTCAGTGGAGAGGAGGAAATGCTAAAAACATATTCGAAGAATTTGAAGTCTACGGCCTACCCAAATGGATGGTATATGTTGTAGGAGTAAGTAAAGTTACACTTGCTCTATTGGTGTTAATTTCTATTGAATATAATTCACTGGTAATGGTCGCTTCACTTGGTTTGGCAGTGTTTTTAAGCGGTTCTATTTTAATGCACCTTAAAATAAAAGACCCAATCAAAAAATCAATTCCTGCGGCTTTCTTTTTATTACTATCTCTATTTATCTACCTTCAATCTTAAATTCTTTGCTGAATAGCAATAGCCAGTGCTAAATTTAAAAGCATAAATATAAAAGAGGGTAAAGTTTCTGATAAAGGATCTTTTATCTTTATTCTTACAATAAAGCCCATAAGCATTAGCAAGCACAATCCAATTGCTGCAGCTAAGCTAATTATTAAGCTGGTAAAACTGCCTACAATTAGTCCTACCGCTCCTAATACTTGTGCGGTTCCTGTTATAATTCTTTGCTGAGAATTTAATCCAAATCGTACAAATTCAGTTTTCATCTTAACTGAAAACAAGCAAGAGATTCCGTAACCTAATAATGCAATACTATTGATAAGAATTAATGCGAGAAATATGCTCATTTAATCTTTTCTTAAGAAACAACTAGAACAAGCTATAGTTCCTTTTCAAAAGAATAAATGGAAGTTTATTTTTTATAATAAAAAACCTCCATTACCAATGCATGAGGAATAGTAACTGCAGATGTTAGAGCAATAAGCAAATAGGGTAGAGAAATTTTTAAGTCAAAGAAGTAAACAGAAGAAAGAATAAGGCCTAAACCGATAACAGATATTAAGGTAAAAGGAAATAACAGCTTCATAAACTGGAATGCGTTTTTAATTCTATAAGACTTTTTTAGGAAATCATACTCTTGCAATAATACTCTAAATGAGTGAAGAATAATAAAGTACAGAGAAAACCCTAAGACAATTGGGAATAGATAAAAGGCTGAAATTATTATTAAATACTGTAATAGTTCTAAACCAAAGGTTTGAATAGATATAGATTTATTAATTAACAGATAGATACTAATTAACAGAGCTGCTATTCCAAATAAAGTAAAATAGAGTTCAATGTTATTTATAATACTTTCAAATACATTTGAATTACTAACAGGATCATAGAAAAGTTTATTTACCTCATTAGAATTAAAATATATTAACCCTGCTAATATAGAAGCACCCCAAGAAAAGTAAAGTGCTTTACTTAAAACTTTTTGTTTGATGTTTAACTCAATAAATTGAGATTGGCCAAAGTGATATGCTGAGAAAGCCAAAAACAGAAAAAGTGCAATTTCAGACAGAATATACCAAAGCACAAAATTGGCTGCTAAAACAGCCAAATAGATAATTATAAAGTGAGTCTTATTTGTTTTATTGTTCTTCATCCCAAAAAGAATATGGTCTATTGAACCATGAGCAACACCTAGAGTGAGTATCGCTACAAGCGACGAAAGATCGATACTCGTTCTAAGAGAATCGATTGATAAGGAGAAGAGCTGAAGTAATATTAGGGTGACAGCTAAAAATAAAAAAACAGATTTTGGCATTTTGCTGTTGTAAAAAAAAAGGAGGGAGTTTAACTCCCTCCTTTAATGTTTATTTTATTAGGCTTTTGCTGCATTCATTTTAGCAGTTTCACTAGCCGCTAAACCGTACACAACTAAACCAAACCCTATTTTGTTGATAGCATCCGCGATGTTGTAGAATAAATCTACATTTTCTGAACCCCAACCAAATGCAGTATTCAACCATCCACCTGGCATACACATATAACCGATTGGATATATCGACCAACCAACTAATACAAACCATGCAAGAATTCTAATACTTTTTACAATTGCTTCATTGCCTGACTCTTTTGCCAATTTTGCAACTTCGCCAGCCCACGCAGTATACAAGATATAAATATATCCTAAAGTAGATAATACACCATATAATACAGAGTGCGATGAGCTACCACCTGCTGGGTTAAATGCTTCTCCAATGTAACCAAATACTAACATCCAAACCGATGCTCCGATTAATTTCCACAATAGGCTTTTCTTTGCGCCTGCAGCTTTCGTTAATAAATAAAATTCAACACACATTAATGGCACAGTCAGTGTCCAGTCAATGTATCTTAAAGCAGTAGGGTTTTCTCCTGTTGCTAGGTAATAATCTTTCATATAGTAGTAATGTACTGCGGCTATAAAAGTAATTAAGCCAGATACTAATAAAGAAAGTTTCCATTTACCATGTACTGCTCCTCTTTCGAAGAAGAAAAATACTGAGGCAGCTAGCATCGCCATGTACCCGGTAAAAAATGTAAAGGCGATTGGATCGTCCTTCGGAATCGATAAGATGTTTAAAATTTCCATAATAATTATTTAAATGATTTATATTTCTTTAACAATGTTAGGATTATTTGTTTAATAAATAGTTTAATTAGTTAAAAAAAATGTCATTTTAAAGCTTCTAAATCATTTGAACACCTGATGTTTCCTAAATTTCTTAAATGTTAAAATTTTCATTTTTTTTTTAAAATTGTGAAATTCAATTGCTTTGTATGCAGAACTTTAGGGGAGCCAATCGCGAATTTAGATTGCTAATTGGATAGAAGAAAAGGTTATTTGGACTAAATCTAACTCGAGGTGATTTGGAATAAATAAAACAGATGGCTTGTCCTATTTACGGTAAACAAGAAAAAGTGCAATTATAGAACTTTACTGATACAATATAGAAGTTCAGCTAGCGTATATCGAATGACTTAATATTCCAAAATGTGATTATTGTAGAAAAGACTACTATCATCCTTTTTGAATACGTCTAGGTTTTTAGAATTAATTAAAAGATTATCGGCATGTAAGGCCGCTTTGGATCTTTTTTTACCTCTGGTTCTAATAAAGATTTGATAATCAGATTTTTCAATGTAAAATTCACCTTCAATTAAAAACCAGTCTCCAAAGATTACTTCGGCGGTTTCAGGATGAATCGTCAATAAATTTTTAAATATCTTCTTTTTCTCATCATATGCATTCACCCAAAATTTAAAATCTAAGTTCAAGGCGTCGAGTTCTCCGTTAAACATCCATAGCTTTATTTCGTAGCTCGAGTTAGCTTTAAATGTGTTTTTAGGAAATGTTGCAATTATGTTGATTCCTTCTTTTATTGAATTGAAAGATCCATTTCCTTGAAAAGCAGTATCTGACAAAGATTCTTCAAAATCATTAAAATATAAAAAAACAACTTGAGTCTGAAATATAAAAATCATCCCTTTTTGTAAGTTGTTTAAAGCTGCTTTCATACAGTTCTATTATCTGATTCTTTCGTGATTTAAACAAATCTGAAAAGCTTAATTCATAAAGCGCAAAACCATCTTTCATTTTAGTTAATTGTTTAGATCTATTTAGAACATACTTTTCGTATTTAGTTAAACTTTTACTTGAAAGAACTACTAAAAAAGCACGGTTTGAATCAAGCTCGTTTATTATTGGTTTTGGATAACAGTTCGGAGTAATTTATTGTATTATTTTCTTACTTTCAGGAATAGAAGAACGAGTTAAGTTGGCACTAATATTTGGTAATCCTGTAAAATAGGAAACCCTCATCGTGTGTTTCATTGCCTCATCTTTTCTAGGTCTGTCAAAAGATTCAGAACCATGATGATAAAAGGGTAGTGAGAAGATCGCTTGATATTTTTCTAAATCAACTTCTTTAAAGTGATCTTGTAAATCATGATTTATTAATTATTTCTCAAAAAGATTGGTGTTTCCATTCACGTTATTTGCAATAAACTTTTGACGCCCGATACCCTAATAAAAGGGTAAACATAGAATTAAAACAAGTAACCCAATTCCTATAATTTTGCGATTATTTCTTAACCGATATAGTATTATGTTTTGAAAGTGAAAAGCTGAAAATGCTGAAAATACAAAGAAAAATGGCCAACTAAACCTACCTATTGCCCTAAATTGTTTTATAACCGAAAAGTGATCTAAAAGATCAGGAAACTGGACAAAAGGTATACCCATTGCAATTATTAAAACTAATAATGCTGCGAGTAAAGAAATATTTAATCTCTTATCAGCAAAGTATTTACTAAGCCTAGTTCTTGCTTTATAAAGAAATAAGCTTCCAATAGAAACAACAATTATATAAATGAAAAACAGAGCATTTACAATACCTACATATGCGTTTCCTTCGCCTTCTAGTTTAATTGAAGGAATTATTTTTTTAAGTAAAACTCCAATAGGGCCATATGAAGGCACAAGGATATTATCCAGCTCTGCGAAATATAGAAAAAACCCTGATGGGTTATCAGTTCTGCCAATATGATTGTCAGTTAACTTAGCAGAGCAATAAAAAAATAAAATAGATAGAATAAAAGATGATAAACTCGCAATAGAATGCTTTAAAGACTGCTTTTTAAAAAGCCTAACTATGAATTCGATAGATGAATTGGCAAGTAAAAAAGCGAGAACAATCATTCCTAAATAGGCATGAATTAACAACCAAAATAAACTATTGCCAAACAATAACAGTGTATTTAAAATGTTTGGCTCTGATGTTTTAAAAGTAGTAGCCAAGAGAGGGGGAAAGCTAAAGCATATGAGAGGGCATAATGTCCTGCAATTCCATCTACTTGTGGAATCATTAAAAATATTGTAATCGAAAATAGGAGGGCAAACCATTGTTTTAGTTTAAGTTCTTTTAATAAAAAGTACAGCACCCAAAAGGTAAAAAAGAAGCCTGTAAGGATAATAAAATTTAAAATTCCAATAGAATAATCGGAGATGGTAGGAAATACCATGGCAATCTTTTGGACTAGGTAGGTTAAAATAGGATGACAATCGGTGTATAAAAAACTCTCTCCGTAAGGATAATTCATGCCTTCGAAATTGGTGACAGAATTACTGTGTTTTATATGGTAAGCATAAGTAAAATAGTTTTTTAACCCATCACCTGTTTGACTAAACATATAACCATTAGGGTTTGCTAAAATTGCCCCATAAAAAAATAATAAAAACCCTCCTGCCAAACAATTTAACAGTAAAAAAGGAAGTGAAATATTCTTGATATTTTGAATCATTTAACGTTTAAAGTCACAAATTAAATGATTGTATTTTAAAAAAATATTATGGAAATATAATACTTGTTAGGATTGAGGTAACTAGGTGAATAAAAAATAAACTCCATAATTAGTTTATTTTCTCACAAAAGAGAACTTGTCTGCAAAATAATTCATAACAATTCCACTAAGAAGTCGATATTTAAGCTCGGATTCTATTCTTCTTCTTCTTCGTTTGGCTTTGAAGGATTTCCAAATTCTTTAATCACAACTTTTTTACGATTTTCTGTAATGAAGAATGAAACATAAACTCCTCCTTTTACATTTTTTAGTTGTAATGGAATATTATTTCTCGATAGCTTATACCTGTTCCCTAAAATATTCTCATCCATTGTAATGGTATAATCGCCATTTGGCATGTAAAACTCAAAACGTCCATTTATATCAGTTAAGGTGTTAAACACCTTTCCATTTGAGGCTGTAATCTTTATTCGAGAAAGATCAAATGGTTTAGATGTGTCTGCAACTGCAATTTTCTGTCGATCCAAAACTACATCCCCATATACTTTAATTCCCCTAGCAAACGGAATGTAAACTGTTGAATTGTTAAAAACTAAGATACTGTCATCAGTATTTGGAAACCAACCCTTCAATTCTTCGAGAGAAAAAACCATAAGCGGATATGTGCCAATTGGTATATTTTTTATACTTGCCGTGCCATCAAACTGCGACATTACTTCTTTGGTCCCTAGTCGCATTACAACATTTTCGATCGCAGGCTCATCTCCATCCTTAATTCTATTTCCGTTAAAATCATAAAAAGCCACAAATTCAATAGACGCCGAATTATTTTTAACAAATGGAATTGGAACCCCAAATTCTTTTCGAACACTTGCACCAACAAAAACATCATTTGTATATGTTCTTTGTGGATCTTCAAAAACTACCGGAAAAATTGTATCGCTTACTAAAAGAGGATTGTATTTTCTTGTACTAAAGTTATAATTAATGTTAGCACTAAACATCCAACCAGAGTTTGTGAAATATATTAGCTTAGGAAATAATCCAAAAACATGACTATTAAATGAATTGTTGTAATTATAAATACCACTAGTTTCTAAAACTAGATGTTCATTTTTAAATTGATACTGATTTTGTAAAGATAACCTAAGGTCTTGTGGAGTAGTGCTAGTAGTTTCTCTATTTTGAAAAGAACTAGCAGTGAACAAGCCGTAATTATATCTCATAGTAAAATTCCATACTTTATAGCGAATAATACTTGAAAATTGTAATGTAAAAAAGTCAACTTTTCTCTGTTCAGATGCATTAATAGGACGGCTATATCCGGCTCTAATTGAAGCACTAGTTAAGTAATTTTGAATAAAATCAAAGGTAGAATAACGTATGCTCGCTCCTCGGTAGTTCAACTTGTTTCTAAGCGTACTTCTGTAATCATAAAAAAGGCCTGGCTGAAAAGCCCCTCCTTTGCTCTGCGTGGAAAAAACAACACTATTTGTAAGAAGTTCCTGTTTAAAAAATAAGGTATTTGTAGTAGGATTATAATTGTCAGTATTTTGGTATCGATTTGCTAAATAAACATCCCATTTTTCGTTTATATTATAAATGGTTCGATGTTGATAGCTATTTCTTTTTAAGGAACCTGAACTAAATTCTTTGTCATTGTATCTCGCACTTAAATTTATTCTTAGTTTTTTATCTAAAAAATTACTAGAATAGTTAGCTCCAAATAATGCCCCACTTACTTTTGCTGAAGGGAAATTGTTAGACGACAAGGTATTTGTGCGGTTGGTAAATGCCCCAATTAAATTAAAGTAATGCTTTTTTAAAATGTTAAAATTCGGTTGAATACTATATGCTTGTATTTCAGTACCTCTAGCTTGATTCGTTTGTCCACCAATTTTCCCTGTGATTCTAAAATTGTTGTTTAATCTAAAACTATGGCTTAGTCCATACGACTCAGCTATTCTAGATTTAAAGAAGCCAGGTGATTTCACATAAAACGCTCCAGTTTTGTGATTTTCTAAGTAGGAGTAAGAAGCACGAATTCCTTTTCCAATGCCATTAATTCCAATAATGTCGCTACTTGTTTGACCAATTTGGAGTGTTTTTTTATCATCAAAATAACCAATATACCAAGGAGAATTTTCTATGGCATTTGAGGTGTAGTAACTTTGGTTGTAATTTAACTGAGCAAAATAGTTTATACTTGCTTTTGAATTTAGTTGCTTAAAGCCTCTTAGGTTTAGAGACATAAAAGCATTTTCATCTAAAATATTCTGAAAGTTTGCTTCAACAGTTAAAGGTAAATAAGCATACCCAAACTCGTTGATATTGGTTTCATTTGGTAGTTTAATAAAGTTTACTCGATTACCCTTTTTGTAAACATTGTCACCTATACCATTCGCTTCGCTACTATTAATATACATCGTATATTTTTTTTGATCTTGGTTTACATTAGGAATGTAATTAACTGTGGCTATTTTACGATGATTTCTAACCCTTTCGTTTGTAATACTAGCAACATGGGTTAATATAGTGTCATTAAACTTGTCTAATCCAAGGGTGTAATTTGGACTTTTAACAATATTTCCATTTGTATCTTTAAGAATTAAGCCACCATTAAGAGATTTATAACTAACAAATATATCTTGTTTGCTATTTCCAGAATTAGCAACATTTAGGTTGAATCGTTTGCTGTTTTCATTATTCTTAAAATAGAAGGTGCTTGACGGCTCAATATTTATTTGCCAAGAAACCATTTTTTCAGTTCTAATGCTAAAGTAATTACTGCCAATTTGATTCCCATCTTCATCAAGAATAAAAGCATTAATAATTATTTCTGTTCCAGCTTCAATATCTTTTCCGGGAATAAGCACTATGGGAAGGAAAACGGTATCTGAAATAGCAATGGTATTTTCATATTGCAATTCAATTCTTTTCCAATTTCCTGGAGCAATAATATCAAACCTAAAATTTATTTCTTTATCTGAATTATTATAAATTTTTAGGATATTAGAAATAATTTGCCCTTCTTCTAGTTTTATATTAGATTTTCCAAACGCAGTGTGAATCAAATCATTTTCACCTCCTTGAAATGTTTGAATATCAGGATTAACCTTTTCAGGTATTTCTAGCTCATTGGTATCTAAACCATTGGTTTGAGAAGTATCTATAATTGTCCTTAAAGAATCGTTTTGGTTTTGAGAAAAAACAGGTCTGGAAAGACCCATTATTATTAGTAATGAATATTTAAGTAATAAAACGAAATTGTTCTTTACTAAATTCAATGGTTATATTTTAAGGGTTCTCCTCTAAGTGAAAACGTACACTTAATTGATAGATTCCTGGGTTATAGGTAAAATCAGGAATTACCCGTATGTCGATATCAAAATTAAACTCATCATAATTGGTTAAATAACTTCCAACACCATTGACATTGTTAGCGCAGCTTCCTGCCGGAGTAACTGGCAACATGGGTGCAATTATATCAATTATATCACCATTGTTTGTAAAATTCTGATAAACACCGTCGATAAGAGAAGTAGAGCATGAGTTTCTTACTCTAATTTGGAGTTCTGTAATTGGAGGGTTATTGGCTAAGCCATTACCATATAATGCTAGTCTTTCCCAATCGGTTGGAGCGGTTCCTCCACCAGGATTGTTGTCTACTGTCATAATTAAACTCCAAGAACATAATGGATCTACAATTGCTTTGTCTTCTATCCTAACTCGAATTCTTGCAACACTATTAACTTGAATTCCACCAGTATATTTCGAAAAGCTATCGAAAGTTAATAATTCATTTGTCGTAGAATTTGGGTCTATTTCTACAAGACCACAATGAATCTGAGTTTTTGCAACCAAAAAACCGAATAGCAATAAGCTAACTGTAAGATAAAACTTCATTGTTTAAAACACTTAAAGGATATGAGGTTACCCCCATATCCTTTTAAAGTATTAGTTAAAAATCTTATTGATCCTCTAATAAAATGTACTGCACATACATGGTATATACACCTGGCTCAGCATAAGATCCTGCACCATTTACCGTTACAATATCTTCAAATGTTGCCCCATCAGCATCAGCAGCCATAGGGAAAACAGCTGGTAAACCTGGCAATATTCTATAATCAATTGCATAATAATAGTCTGAGGTTGTACCCGTTTGTGTCAAATAACTTCCCCCTGGTAGAAAATCATCACCAACTGTACCTGAGGTTCCTGCATGACCACCAATATATTTATCGTTTGAAGTAGGAGGGGTATTTGTACCGCCGTTTACATACAAACTGTTTCCTGCACTTGGGGTAGCAGAAGGAGAAAATGCTTGATTATAATCACTAAATGCACCTGTTGCCGCATTATCACCATTATTCGCTTGGGATTGTCTTAATTCTAATAAACTTAATGGTAAATCAGGTATTGCATTCGGGTTGTTATTCCCATAATCAATTTGTTGATCCCAAAACTCAGGACCATTTGTTCCTGTTGATCTGCCTACTGCATAAAGATCCCAACTAACTGTTGAACTTACTTTTAATACAGTTGCTGCATATTTAGTAATTCCAGCGTAATACTCATTGATATCGTCAAATACAAACTCAACTTGATCAGGGGTTGACATTTCTAACTGCAACACTGGCTGTAAATCCATAGTAACAGATACATCTTTTTCATCAATTAATTGTGCTTTAACACTTGTTGCTCCAAATATTAATAGAGCTCCAACTACGTAAGATAACTTTTTCATTTTTATTTATTAATTATTATTGAGTTAATTTTTATCAAATTCCATTTTGGCTACTTGAATTTCTTCAGAGCCTTCAAAATCGAGGACACCTACAGCAAGATATTTCCCTTTTTTAAGGGAGGATGGAATCTTGAAAGTAAAATCTCTAGTTAATTCCGGAACAATAGTAAACCTTTTAACAAGGAGTCTTTGTTGTTCCCCGGTAATTAAATTAGTAAGATCAATGTAAGAAGTGCAATAAGCTATCCCATCACCTGTATTTCTAGCTTCAATAGAAATGAATTTAAGAGTATCTCTTTCTACTAAAGTAAAATTGGTAATCTCAACTGAATTATCGCTAACTGTAGGTGGATTCTGGTAAACAAATACGCCAAAGGCAAATGTTGGAACAACTCCTAAAGCAACTGTTGCATCGCTTTTCTTTGGAGGTTCTAGTGAATTTCTTGGTTCTTCTTGCTCTATCATAATAATACTCCAACCTGCTCGATTTCCAGTTCCGTCAGTCGGAATAGATACAGTAAACTTTACTACTTTCTGTTCATTGGGTTTAACTTCGATAAAAGAAGGAGATACATTTAACCATTCAGATAATGAATAATTTCCTGATCCAGCAGGAAGGAAAGAGCTTTTTCCTTTTCCATTCATATTAAAGTCATAAGTATTTACTTTAAACTTTTTTTCTGTTTTGGTATCGTTTTTTAGAGTTATTTCATAGGTTTTTATTTCTCTAGGTTTTAGGTTTAAGTGAAAGTGAGCCGGTGAAACAGAAACTCCCTCTGTTTTATAGTCCTCATTTCCTTTTTCCGGATTGTCTTGTGTAAAACCATTGCTAAATACGAGTAAACCTAAACTTAAAAATAATGTTTTAAATTTTAAATTTGATCTTAATTGAAAGGGAATTTGAAATGTCATTTAATTTTGTTCGTGAGATTATTTTTTACAACATACGACATATTTTTTCAAAAGGTTTTAAAAAAGTTTAATTTTTTTTTAAATGCATTTTAAAATGTAACCTTTTTATAATTTCAAAGTCATACTAGTGTGAATCATATTAAATTGATATTTGGAGAAGATGAAAGATGAGGATTTGATGCTTCTTGTTAAACAGGGTGATATAGGGCTGGTTGCTATTGGTAAAGAAACTGAAGAAGATAAAACCATTGAATTAAGGTTTTCAGAAGGCAATGATTTATTCGGAGCATCTATATTCGAAGATGCAGAGATCAGATTAAAACTAGATAATCTTACCTTAATGAAATGGCAAGCAGGAGGTGAACAGCAAGAAGGGCTAGAATATATTGGTGACGGATTATTTTTGATCACTAATGAAAATCCCAAACTACAAAACTTGACTTTTGAAGGTAGCGAAAGAGGCAGCATGCACATTGGATTCAATATGCTTACAGAAGAAGTTGAAGATAAAGTAGTGTATAAATTTTATGCAGAGCAATATGATGCTGAGGGTTTTATTGGTGGCGAACAGTATTTAATTCATAGAGATGAACGTAATTTATTTATTGCAGATGTCGGAGTTGACGAAACCATAGAAGAGGGAGAAAGTATTCAATTGCGTGCTTACTTGATTGGAGAAGCAGCTACCTATAAATGGTACAATCAGGCAGGAGGCTTATTCTTTACAGGAGTAGATACCACATTTGTACCTGAAGATGATGAAGTTTTTACTTTAGAAGTAACGGCTCATGATGCTGGGTATAAAGATTACGATGAAAAAGTGGTGACCGTTAAACACTTTTTTATATCAGAAGTATATCCAAACCCTACGAATAATCAATCAAGTGTTACGGTTAATTACGAAGCAAGTGCCGCTAATTCAGCTTATTTGGTTTTAACGAATATGAGTACCAATGTTAGTATAACATATGTTCTAAATCTCAGCCATTCTACTTTTAGCATTCAAACCTCCAATTTAACTCCCGGATCCTATCAACTTCAGCTTAACTGTAACGGCCAATTTCAGGATTCCAAAACCGTAATAATTAATTAGAAATGAGATATTTTATTTTATACCTACTAATTTTTTCTTCTTTTCAAGGTATTAGTCAAATCGGGATCGGGAGGATTAATAGTTATTGGCCTCAATCTCCCAATGTAGGAGATACTGTTAATATTGAATACGATTACGATTTTCCTTTATTTGAACCCAATGGCAAAACCTGCGGTGTTCTGCTAGGCTATTCAGATACCCTAATAAACTCTAAAGTGCAATATATGGGTTATTTTGATATGTGTTTTACCACAATGCCGGTAACATTTTGTTTCAGAACTGATACTGCTCAATATGTGTACAATAATGCTAATGTAGATACTATCATGTTTATCTGGAATTGGCAAGGCACTATTTGCGCCCCGGTTCCGAATAGAAATACCGATACAGCCTATATTTATTTCAATACTGTTGGTTTGGAAGAAATGCCATTGAAAAACTTTTCAATCTATCCTAATCCTACTCAAAATATCATTCACCTAAATAACAATTCCAATCAAAGCATCAAGAGTTTATCAATTTGGAGTTTGAATGGGAAGTTAATAAATGAGCCTATTCTAGAAAATAATTCTATTAGTATTGAAAGTTATCCATCTGGCATATATCTTTTAAAGTTAGAAACTGATAAAGGTATAGAAGTACTAAAAATTGTGAAGGAATAATAATTCTAAAGAATATCTGATATTAGCAACTTATCATTTGTTAATACTATGTAAAATAACGAAATGCTAAGAGCGCAAGCCCGAAAAAACAGCGGGACGGCGATGGCGTGAATTTGTGGCTAAAATGAATAGCAATCGTCCTTGGATTGGTTTTGTTCCGCCTTAACGGAACAGCGATGCGATAGCAGCGCATGTCACAAAGAGCGCGCAGAAGCATTGTTTTTTTCTTGATTTTTTTGTTTTTTTTTCATCAAAGGAAAAAAGAAAAATAAATAATAGGTTCAATTTAAGACTATTATTTATTCGGAATGTCCGAAGCTTTAGCTGAGTAAACAAGGGTATGACCGATTTTAAAATTTAAAAATTTCGAAGTATTATGAGTAAATGTACAGTTGAATAATTCTATGGGATTCTAGTGAACTAGAATTTGAAAAAAGCGCAGGAAAAAAGCAAATATGTTTGAAATCTTTTAGGGGGAGCTTTAGCTAAGGCAAAGATGAAAACTTATTTGCTTAGCGCAGGCAGAAAAACCTCGGGGCGGCAAAAAGAAAATTAAATCATATTGAGCGGTTATTTACCGGTAGGCGAAGACCCGTTAGCCAAACGGGCGGAGACATAATGACTAATTATAGGACAAAAGTAAACGGATGTTCTTCATTTTTCTCTTAAAAAAAGCGTGGCTAGTGCGAGATATTTACTTGGCTGATAAGAGCCAAGCAAGTTGAGTTTTAGCATTTGTTGGTTATGCTGAAAGCAAAGCTTACAACAGCTTAAATGAGACGCAGACATAATATACATTATAGGATCTAAAGAGATTCAGGTGTCGAGCCGTAATTTCCTTAACATAATAGCGATCGTTATCGAACTGATGCTTCGACAAGCTCAGCAGAACAGTCCGAGAACTGCAATTATATGTAAATAGCCTTGACATTTCGACTTCGCTCAATGTGACAAGGCTATTACGAGATTTACTACTTTTGTCCTATAATTAATATTATGTTAAATATATATTTTGAGAAAGTATTTTATACTACTCTATATCTATAAATTTAGTGCTTAAAAGAAAAATAAATACTCCCATGCATCTTTATTCAAAAATTTAGAGTCTATATGACATGAATGCAAAATCTCAACAATTACTAGAGCTTACTTTTTTATTTATTGGTTGCTTAATGGTTTTAGTTTCGATACTATAAATTGTAAAACCAATATTTAATTTGTCTCTCATTTCATAAAAGCTTTTTAATAAATTAGCTTTATGAAATTTAAAGCAGTTCTTTTCTCTTTTTCAGTTTTACTTTCTAGTTTAGCTTTTTCTCAAACCTATAATTACGAAGATGAAGACACAACAAAAACAAAGTTCTTTATCGGTGTTAATCTAGGCGGTCATTTTGTAAACAACAAAACAGCTGTTTTTTACTCGGGAAGTCCTTCCATAACTCAGTTTGGTGTCGAATCTTTTCTTTTTAGCAATCAACCACAGGTACGACAAGTATTTATCGATTATTTTGGAACAACAGAATATAATATCGAAGAATACCCGTTCGAACCAAGATATCAGTCGGCATTTGAATTAGGGCTTAACCTCGGTTTTCAGATAACGGATGGTATTGCCTTTTTTCTTGATTTAAACTCTATTTCTTTGCGTTACGAGCAATTTTTAACTTTAGGAATTGATGTTCCTCAAAATCAAAATAGTTTGGAACCTGTAAGGTTTGAAAAGCTTCCTCTTTTTGGAAGAGAGTCTAGATTCAACTTAAACCTAGGCACTCAACTTAGTTATTATAATGAAAATGGGACCAATGCTTATTTATCATTGTTTGGTAACCTAAACGGCGTGCAGCTAGAGGAGAATTATTTTGAGGTAAACAGCCAACGTTATAACATCCTCCACCCTGTCGATGGTAATTTTAACCAGAAACCTAGTGGACTAGGATACGGCGGCGGTGCTGGTTTAGGTTTAAAGTTCGAAGTCACTGAAGATATTTTGGCAGATATATATTACAACTTATACTACAACCAAATAAACTTAGCAGAAAATCTAAAACCTTATGGTTTTCACAATAGTGTTGGAATTAGAGTTTTATGGCATTAGACTATAGGTTTAAATTTTAAAAATAGATTAATTTCTTTTAGTTACTTTTACCATAACTATATTATTTGCAATTCGTCTGCTGAAATTTATGTACTTATCTAATCTATTTACCAAATACCTCTTAGGTTTCTGTTCAATTTTATTATGTCTTAACCTAAGTGCACAGCATGTTTCAGTTGGTAGTGGTGGTTATACAGGATCATTTCCAGGAACCGATGTTGCGGGAAGAAATTCATTTCCAAGCGGTACGCCTTATGTTGTAGGTAATGCAGTTGGTAAACCTATTCCAACCAATGATTGGTGGTCTAAAAAGATAAAGGAACCACATGCAGATAACTTGTTTAACTATCCATTTACAATGAAAACGGTGAATTCAGGTCTCGTTACAACCTATATTCCTTGGGGAGTTATAGACAATATTGAACCTGTAATTGTTGGAGTAAATGGCTTAAATGCTTCAGCAGCAAATATTTCAGATTACTCGGATTGGACGATTACTATGGATTGGCAAAACGCCGGGCATCATTTTAAAGCTACTTCGGGTATTGGTATGCCTTTTATTTATTTCGAAAAAGATTCTGCTGATGTTGCTCGTGTTCAAGTTAATCAAGGAACGGTAAATGTTTCAGGAGAAATGCTCGTCATTAATAATTTACGAAACGGAGCAGATTTCGCAGTTTATGCACCTTCAGGAAGTACCTGGATTCAGAATGGTAACACCTATACTTCTACTTTAAATGGTAAAAACTATTGGTCAATGGCTTTTATTCCATTAACATCTACCAATGTAACATCAACGGCAAATGCTTTTAAATCCTATGCTTATGTTTTTCCTACTAATACAAGAGCAGATTGGACTTATGATCAATCTAGCTCAGTAGTAACAACTGATTTTATAGTAGAAACAGAAGTTAAAGAAGGAACGGATACTAACATTATAATTGGTTTATTGCCACATCAGTGGGCTAATTTAAGCGGAAGCTCCCCTACTCCTGTAGGTCCTTCTTATGCTAGTGTTAGAGGCGAATTAAAAACCTTAGTTGGGAATCGTTTTCAGGTAAAAAATACTTTTCATGGAATACTGCCAACATTACCTTATTTAGATTTTTACAGCAATGGCTTTAATCCTGGTAAATTAGATGATAAGATTAATGCAATAGAGAATGATCAATTAGCAACTTGGACAGATTCTTACAATGAGGGACAAGTTATGAATCGTTTGATTCAAGCTGCTAGAATTGCTGACTTGATGGGTGATACCGCATCTGTAAATACAATTGTACCAACTATAAAAGCAAGATTAGAAGATTGGTTAAAATCTGAACCAGGAGAAGTAGCATTCCTTTTTTATTACAATCAAAATTGGACGAGTTTAATCGGTTATCCTGCAGGTCATGGTCAAGATGGTAATATAAATGACCACCATTTTCATTGGGGTTATTTTATTCATGCAGCAGCATTTATGGAACAATTTGAGCCTGGTTGGGCAAGTCAATGGGGTCCTATGGTAAACCTATTGGTCAGAGATGCTGCAAGTGCAGATCGAAATGATACTCAATTTCCATTTTTAAGAAACTTTAGTCCTTATGCCGGGCATAGTTGGGCGAATGGATTTGCTACTTTCCCTCAGGGAAATGATCAAGAATCTACTTCAGAAAGTATGCAGTTTAACTCTTCTCTTATCCATTGGGGAAGTATTACAGGAAATAATGCTATTCGTGATTTAGGAATTTATCTATATACAACGGAACAAACTGCAATTGAAGAATATTGGTTTGATCAAAACAACAGGAACTTTCAAGCAAGTCAGCAATACAGTTTAGTTTCTCGTGTTTGGGGAAACAGTTATGATAATGGTACTTTTTGGACAAGTGATATTGCTGCTTCTTACGGAATAGAGATGTATCCAATACACGGCGGTTCTTTGTATTTAGGTCATGATACGAATTATGTTTCTCAATTATGGAGCGAAATAGAAAGTAATACCGGAATACTAAGTAATCAAGCAAATCCTAACCTTTGGCATGATACCTATTGGAAATACTTAGCTTTTCTAAACCCAGCAAAAGCAATTCAAATGTATGACTCCTATCCAAATCGATCTATGAAATTTGGTGTAGCAGATGCACAAACTTATCATTGGCTGCACGCTATGAATGTACTTGGGATTGTTGATGTTACCATTACTGCTGACCATCCAATTGCAGCAGTATTCAAAAAGGGTAATTCAAAAATTTATACGGCTCACAATTATGGTAATTCACCAATTACCGTTAATTATTCAGATGGCTTTACTCTTATTGTTCCTGCAAATAGCACGGCTACGAGTAAAAACATAAACATCGATGGTATGCTAAGTAGCAATTATAGTCAAGTATACCCAGGTGGAAATGTTCCTTTGTTTTTTAATGCAACATCTGGTACTCCAACAAAGGTTGAATTTATGCAAGATGGAGTACTCATAGGCACAGATACTAGTGTTCCATTTGAATTTACTGCTACAAATGTTGCAGCGGGAAAGCATCGTTTTTTTGCGAGAATTTATCAAGGAACAGATTTTGGAATCTCAAATATGGTTAGCATCATTTCTGGAGATCAAATTCCATTTTCTGGAAGTCCTACCCCAATACCTGGAACTATTGAGCCTGGGAATTACGATATTTTTGAAGGAGGTTATAGTAACGGAATATCTTACATAGATGTGGATATAAACAATCAAGGTGATTATAGAACTGAAGAAGCTGTAGATGCAAATGATGATGCTACCGAAGGCAAAACAGTGAGTCATATTGCAGCTGGAGAATGGCTAGAATACACGGTAAATGTTCAAAATCCAGGTTTTTATAATCTAAATATTCGTTATGCTTCTGGAAATCCTGCAGGTGGCGGTCCTTTCCATATTGTCGTTGGAGATGATACGGTTAGAACTGTTAGTAGATTAAACAGCACAAATGCATGGACAACTTGGTCGAATAAATTCGTTCAGTTTATTGCCTTAAAAGGCGGCGAACAAGTAATTCGTTTAGCTTTTGAGCAAGGAGAATTCAATTTAGGAAGATTAACTTTTACTTATGCAAGTGGACTTCCATACAGTCAGCCTGTGGCATATGCAGGTGAAAATCAATTGATTCAACTACCTATTTCAACTGCCAACTTAAATGCAAGCTTGAGTACAAATCCTAACGGTAACCCTTTAAGTTTTAAATGGGAACAGGTTTATGGCCCTTCTGTTTTAACCATCGCCAACGATACCTTGGCACAAACACAAGTAAGTGGAATCGTAGAGGGTGTTTATTTAATGCGTGTTATTGCAAGTAATGGTGTTCATTCTGATGATGATGAAATGTATTTGATTTCAAGTACAAATAGCAATGTAGCACCTAAAGTTTCTATCACTGCTCCATTTGAAGGATCTAAATTCATTGAATATGATACGGTTAAAATAGCAGTGTCGGCTTCAGATTTAAATGATTCTATTTCTAGCGTCAGTTTTTACGCAGACAATCAATTAATCGGTACAGATAGTCAATCACCTTTTCAATATGATTGGGTACCTGTAAATGGCTTATATGCGCTTACTGCCAAAGCATTTGATCATTTAGGCGACTCTGCAACTTCGGGAATGGTAAATGTTGATGTTGATCCTGCACCTAATTGTAGAGATACTTCATCAAACGGAGATTTTTTGTATGAATTTTCAGCTGATAAGAACAACCCAACAATTACATTTATACCAACAATAAATGGAATGGGAAGTCCTACTTGTCTATTGTATTACGGCACTTCTTCAAGCGCACCGCTTCCGGGTTATGGTGTTACTCCTAACGTTCCTTTTAGATTAACAGCTAGTGAAGGAACAACAATTTACTTCTATTACACTTACGATTATCCTGGGCAAGGTCAGCATAATAATTCTGCCAATAAGGATTCATATAAAATCGGAACATGTCGTTTAGCAACTTCAATAGATGAAGTAGAATCTAACTTGGAAGTTCGATTTTATCCAAACCCTGTTAAGGACCAGTTAAATATTGAATTACCAACAGGAGTTCATGAAATTGAGGTGTTTGATTTAAGAGGAAAGCTTATTACAAGCTTTAGAACAAATCAAACTAAGTTTACTTACAACATGAGTGAGTTTGGTTCGGGATTATACCTCTTTAAGGTTAGTAATGGAGAAAGTAGTAAGATTTACAAAGTTGTTAAATAACTCACTTTTAGTTACTTACATAATTCAATTAAAGTTATTTTAATACTCAATTGCATCTCCGCAATCATGTCTTGATGAGTCAATTCCACAAGTAAACTTTAGGTTTTGAGCGTAATTGGTTCCTGTTGTAAATCCTTTTTTAATTAGCCATTTGTCTAATTCAATATCGCTAGGATTCCGGAGTTTTTTGCCTGAGACAAGCAAAGTTGGGAAGTTTAATTTACCTGATTTATAAAGTGATTTTAGTTCTTTAGCTTTAGCTTTGTCTTTAGTAACATCATAAAACTCAAAACTTATGTTTTTTGATTCTAAAAAGCCTTTATAATGCTGTGTTTTATGACAATCCACAGAACCATAACGAATGATGTTATTTTCCAAACTAATAATATATTTTTAAGTAGGTATTCTAAAATCTTATGTCTAACAACATTGTGGTCTAAATTTTAAATTTTACGAACTACAAGATAACATTGAGCAACCTACTTTATGCTTGGCCCAATCGGGTCTTTTAGCGTACCATTTTTGCATATCTTCTTGCTCAGCATAAGGCTTTGTCAATAATTCATACAATTCGTTCACCAAGGAATAATCGCCTTCATTTGCCTTATCAATTGCCATTTGAGCCATATAATTTCTCAAAACATAATTTGGGTTAACTAACTTCATGGTTGCTTGTCTTTCTTCAAGTTCTCTTCCCTCCTGCTTTAAAAGCAGCGAATAATCTCGATACCAGTTCGACCAAGAGTTTTCTCTTTCACTTATCTCGTCTAAGCTTAAATAAGAAGTCTCTTTTACAATTGCCCATAAATCTTCAAAAGAATGTAATTGAACAGAAGATATCTCTCGATAGAACAGAGTCATATCAACTGAAGTGCTTTGTAAATTATTGGTAAGTCCTTTAATAAATTCTTGAGGGACATTGTCAAAAGCTTGTAAACCCAATTTTGCACACATCATCTCATGGTATTTTACCTTATAGCTTTTTTGGTATGAGCTTAAGATTTCTTGCATGGGCTCAGCTTCCTCTATTAAAGGATATAAGGCATTAGCTAAACGGACTAAATTCCATAAGGCAATTTGCGATTGGTTCCCGAAACGATAGCGTTTGTTTTGTGCGTCAGTTGTATTGGGTGTCCAACCTTCGTTATAATCTTCTAACCAGCCATAAGGTCCATAATCTATGGTTAAACCAAGAATGGATAGGTTATCTGTATTCATAACTCCATGAACAAAACCTACACGCTGCCATTCAATCATTAAGTCTCTCGTGCGATCTACAACCTCTTGAAAAAAGCCTAGGTAAACTGCTTTACTTGGTTCACCCAAATGCTTAAAATGCTGCTTTATTGTAAAATCTGTCAATTGCTTTAAGGTATCATGATCTTTTCTTGCAGCAAATATTTCGAAACTGCCAATTCTTATAAAGCTTTCGGCAACTCGGCAAACTACAGCGCCATGTTCATCTTCTTGATTTCCATCGTACAGCATATCTCTAGGTACCCAATCACCAGTTTTAACTAAAGATAAAGCCCGAGTTGTTGGAACACCCAAATGATGCATGGCTTCACTGCATAAATACTCTCTTATCGATGAACGCAATACTGCCAATCCATCTGCTCTTCTCGAATATGGTGTTGGTCCTGAACCTTTTAATTGTAAGGTTAATGGCTTTTCCTTTATTGTTAATTCAGCAATATTTATGGCTCTCCCATCGCCTAACTGACCAGCCCAATGACCAAATTGATGGCCTCCATAACACATGGTAAAAGCTTTAAAATCGTTAAACTTTTTAGCCCCACTCATAACCTGTAAAAACTCATCCTTATCTTCTATAACTAAATCTAATTCATCTAATAGCACTTTCGAATAGTGAATTAATTCAGGTGAACTTGGCTTAAGGGTTTCAACCCAAGAAAAGCAAGCCTTTTCTACTTGTCTTGTGTAATTTTTTGTTTCATTGTCAGCAGCAAGCTCCTTGCTAAATAATGATTCAGGTTTTATGTCGAGTAAATTCGTTTTCAAATAATTGCTGTATTACAGTTTTTACAAAGGTATTTGTTTCATTTTGGATAATTACACCAAATCCAACTGCTTAATATTCTCAATTCGGTTTCGTTCTAAAAAGGCATCAATACTTTCAAAGTGTTCTAATACCCTTTTATCCTTGAATTTAAATACCTTTTCCGACAAGCCTTGAAGGAAATCTCTATCGTGAGAAACCAATATTAAGGTTCCATCATAGCTTTTTAAAGCATCTTTTAATACGTCTTTTGATTTTAAATCTAAGTGGTTAGTCGGCTCATCAAGTATTAACAAATTAACTGGCTCTAGTAAAAGTTTAACCATGGCTAGTCTTGTTTTTTCTCCACCCGATAATACACTAACTTTCTTGTCTATATCATCGCCTTGAAACATAAAGGCGCATAATATATTCTTAATCTGAGTTCTTATCTCTCCTTTTGCAACTTCATCAATCGTTTGAAAAATTGTTAAACTTGGATCTAATAATGAAGCTTGATTCTGTGCAAAATATCCAACCTTCACATTATGACCTAATTTGCAAGTTCCATCAACATCTATTTCATTTAAAATAGCTTTGATCATGGTTGACTTGCCCTCTCCGTTTCGCCCAACAAAGCAAACCTTCTCTCCTCTTGAAATGGAAAAACTAGCATCTTTAAATACTTGATTGCTTCCATAGGATTTAGAAACCTCTTTTACTGTTACCGGGTAATCTCCTGCTCTAGGTGCAGGTGGAAACTTTAATCGCAATGCAGATGTGTCAATCTCATCAATTTCAATCTTCTCTAACTTTTCCAACATTCGCTCTCTTGAGCTTACTTGATTGGTTTTTGAGTAAGTTCCCTTAAAACGATCTATAAATGCTTGGTTATCTGCAATAATCTTTTGCTGTTCTGCATAGGCTTTTAGCTGATGTTGCCTTCTATCTTCTCTTAATTGCAGATAATGGCTGTAATTCGCTTTATAATCATAAATACGGCCCATCGTTACCTCAATGGTTCGGTTTGTTATGTTATCGATAAATGTTCTATCATGCGATATTACAATTACAGCCTTTGCTTTATGAACTAAAAAGTGCTCCAACCAAATAACCGATTCTATGTCGATGTGGTTGGTAGGTTCATCCAATAGGATTAAATCAGGTTTTTGGAGTAATATTTTGGCTAACTCTATTCGCATTCTCCAGCCACCGCTAAACTCGCTAGTTTGCCTAGTAAAGTCTTCCCGCTTAAACCCTAACCTTTTAAGGCTTTCTCAACTTCAGCATCATAGTTAATTTCTTCAATGGCATAAAACTTCTCACCCAATTCACTAACTCTTTCAATTAGTTTCATGTAGGCTTCCGACTCGTAATCTGTTCTTGTTTCTAATTGTTTATTAATGGAGTCAATCTCTGATTTCATTTCAAAGATTTACTTAAAAGCTTTAGCCGCTTCTTTAAATACAGTGCAGTTATCTTCTGTAAGTAAATGCTGTGGTAAATAAGCTATTACGGTGTCTTTAGGACAACCAACTTTTCCTTTACTAGGCTTTTGCTCTCCTGCAATAATCTTCATCAAGGTTGATTTCCCGGCACCATTTTTACCCATTAAGGCAACTTTGTCATTTTCATTAACAACAAATGAAACATCCTTAAAAAGAGTTTCTCCGCTAAACTCAACTGCTAAACCATCAATAGAAATCATAAATCAATTTTGCCACGAAATTATTCATTTATAATAGGCTCATTGCTTATCAAATTTCATTTTTACCCATAAACATCCGGATCACTATTCAAGAAAAAGATTAAAGAAGGTTATAAAATCGAAAGGAGGAGAAAAGTTTGGGAATTGGGACGTAGAAATGCTTTTAAAACTAAATGGAATGATTCCTGACTTTAAGATTGAAGCTTTTCGAACAAATCATTTTCTTTCAAGAAGACATTATTCCTATTTAATTACCTGGCATAATAAAAGGATATTTCTATCTGGAGATACTACTGATCCAACAGTAATTAAACAAATGTCTGATATTGACTGGTCGTTTATACCTACTTGGCTAATAAAAAATATTTTTGACAGTGAAGTTCAAACTGATGTAATGTCAAAGATGTTTGTCATATACCATATTGGAGAAAAAGATAAAATCAATATTATTGGTGAAAAATTTTTGATGCTAGATAATCAGGGACAAATAATTACTGTAGATTAAATCAGTTACCTCAAATCTGTCAAACTATCTACTCCTGCTGGTCTAGAAAGTATATATCCTTCGCCAAAATCCACCCCAATATAACGTCCCATTTGGGCCATTCTTCCGTTTAAATACTCATCAAAATTGGCAACAGAAATAGGCGACTCTGGCTCTTTAGAGTCAGGATCATAAAACTGAGAGCCAAATGCTCTTATAGCCTCAAATTTTGTGTCGACATGTGAAGTTATATCGACAATAAAATCTGGTTTTATAAAGTAATCCTGAATGTAATGATAGATCGCTTTTGGTCTCCATGCACTTTGAGCTTCCCCATCTACTTCTGTCTCAATTCTTCTCAGTCCACTGTAAAAACAAGCATCTGCAATTAGCTTTGCTGCTCTTCCATGATCAGGATGCCTATCTTCTATAGCATTAGCCAAAACAATATCCGGCTTATATTTTCTAAGAATTGTTGCTATTGCTCTAATGTTCTTTTCTTCATTCTGAAAAAAGCCATCCTCCATTCCTAGGTTTTCTCTGCAACTAAGCCCTAAGATATCTGCAGAAGCTGAAGCTTCCTTTAATCTTAATTCGGCTGAACCACGAGTACCTAGTTCACCTTGTGTTAAATCTAAAACACCAACCTTTTTACCTGCAGCAATTTCTTTTAATATAGTTCCTGCACAGCTCAATTCTATATCATCAGGATGAACACCGATTGCTAATATATCTAACTTCATTCGTTCGTTTTTTCAGAAATAAAAAATGCAGAACGTATTCTGCATTTTAAAAATAGTGATAATCTAATAAATAACTTAACCCTTAATCCAATCAATAATTGTATCGCAATCTGGGCTTTTTTGTGGAGCAACATGACCAACATAGTTTCCATTTTCATCAATCATAAACTTTTGGAAATTCCATTTAACTTCTGCATCCTCTACTCCATTTTTAGATTTTTGAGTTAACCATTGGTACAACTCATGTTTATCTTCTCCTTTAACCGAAATCTTAGACATCATAGGAAAACTTACTCCATAATTCTTCTGACAAAATCCTTTAATTCCTTCATCTGTTCCAGGCTCTTGTTTTCCAAAGTTATTTGCAGGAAAACCAATAATTACAAAATCATCTCCACCATAATTTTTATAAACCTCTTCTAGCGTTTCGTATTGCGGAGTTAAACCACATTTAGAAGCTGTATTTACGACCAGTACTTTCTTTCCTTTTAGACTACTTAGTTCAAATTTTTCTCCGTTGATATCGGTAACTACAAAATCGTGTAAGTTCATTTCTTGTGCGTTAATTCCTGCCAAACCTAATAAAAGGCTAAGGCATAAGATTATTTTTTTCATAATGTTTATTCTTTAGACAATAGTTGTTGAAGATTGTTTTATTAGATATCAATTAAACTCCAAATTGGCTTAAATGATAGTCCAAATGTTTTGCAAACATATTATTCCATTCTTCTTTGGCTAATTTACCAAATGAGTGAGATTCTCTTCCTTCAAAATAATCCGCACCTAGCTCCAGAGTTTTCTTTAAGTGGTCGATCAGTCTTTATTTCTCATGCTCGAACTCTTTGGGTTCAGTCATTAAAAATTCAGGAGCAGTACGCCCATTCTTTTTGTATGGCTTTTCGGTTACTACAAATCCCTTAACAAAAGTTTTAAGCATAAACTTTTTTAGTCCACCCGGTTTGGGATGCTTGTCAGTATATGCCATTTCATAAGTTACATTGCAATGTGCAAGCATTTGTCCCACAGACATTTTACCCCAATTAGGTGTAGTTTCAGGACTTAATTTTTCGATTCGAACAATAAACTCTTTGACATCTGATTCTTTTAATACGTTCTTCATTAAAATTGTTTTTCCATGTAATATAAATGCATGCCTTTCACCCAATAATCATTTTCCGTTCTTGTAGTTCTGTAATTTAACTTTTCATAAAACTTATCGGTATGCTGCGAAGTCATTAGGGATATTAGATTCACGGCATCATTCTTTTTGATTTCACTTTCAAAATGATTCATTAATTGCTTTCCAAATCCCTTTCCATGCTTATTTCTATCGATTAAAAGCCAAATAATTCTGCCTTCGGTATCTGACTCATAAGCATATCCGCCGGCTCCAAATGCTTTATTATTGTCCAATAAAACAAAATAGTGTGCAGGCTCTTTTTCAAGAAAACTCTTAAATGGCGCTTTTTCTGTAGGATCAAAATATTCGGGAATATTTCCATCAAACAAGCCTAAAAGCGCATTTAAATAGCCGGAATTATAGTCAACAATCATGGAACCAAATCTACAGAATACCTGACAAAAATCAGCTATAAAAATCATAGCTATACCTACTTTTGTAAAATGCAAAAAGACTTAAATAGTTTAGAGAATATAAAGCTCATGGTAGATAGCTTTTATGGTAAAATACAAAAGGATAATTTGCTTGGTCCAATATTTAATGGAATTATAAAAGACGAGTGGCCGAAACATTTAGAAAAAATGTATGGATTTTGGCAAACAGTATTACTAAATAAACGTGCCTACAGCGGCAGCCCATTTCCTCCTCATGCTAAATTACCAGTTGAAAAACAGCATTTTGATACTTGGTTAAAACTCTTTCGAGAAACGATTGATGAAAATTTCAAAGGAGAAAAGGCAGACGAAGCCAAATGGAGAGCTGAAAAAATGGCTGAAATGTTTCATTATAAAATAGAGTATTACAAGAATAATTCAGCAAGGCCAATTTCATAAGACGATTTGTAATGCAGTTAGTTTAAAACTTAATGGTGCTCCACCTGCTGATTCATTTCATCATATTACCTATATTGTGACGGAATTTATAAAAGTCATTTGCTTAGCTATATTTAGGTTTAAGCAATTTAAAAGCTAGAAGATGGATAGAAAAGAACTGATTGAAGCTATTGTAGATAAATATGAGAAAATGGGTGAAAACCCTGATACCTATTTAGCAGGTTTACTGCAAGCAAAACCTATAAATTATTGGGATTACATTCAAGTCGATACACTATTGTCTCTTCAGAAACCGAGAACCGACTACAAGGACGAAGAAATTTTTGTCATGTATCATCAAGTAGTAGAGCTAATGTTGAAGTTGGTTTTACATGAAGTAAAACAGATTAGCGAAAATAAAGAGTGGACTGAAGATTTCCTTATTAATAAAATCAGTAGAATCAACCGCTATACTTCTATTCTCGTTTCCTCATTTGATGTAATGCGTGACGGAATGGATTACGATGCCTACAATACCTTTAGAGCCACACTAGCACCTGCAAGTGGCTTTCAAAGTGCGCAATTCAGAATTATAGAAATCTATTTTACAAAACTTACGAATCTGGTAAACTCAAGAGGTCAAGAAAGACTTAGCGAAAACCCAAGTGTAGAAGAGTATTTTGAGAACATATATTGGCGCGATGCTGGTATGAACTACAAAACAGGTAAACGTTCTTTAACACTTAGTTTATTCGAAGAAAAATATTTAGCTGAATTTATTGAATTAGCCTATAAAATGCAAGGCAATACAATTGAAGAAAGAATCAATCGATTAGAGAATCCTTCAGAAGCTTTATTAGCTAAGTTAAAAGAGATGGATAAACTGTATAATATTGAATGGCCTTTAGTACATTTAAATACAGCTCAGCATTACCTTGATAAAAAAGGTGAGAACAAAGCTGCTACTGGTGGTTCTGAATGGAAAAAATACCTTCATCCTAAATATCAACAAAGAAAGTTTTTCCCAGATTTATGGTCAGCGGAAGAGTTAAAAACTTGGGGGGAGTAAATGAATTACAAATCTTTGAATTAAGAATTACGAATCTTTTAATTAGGAATTACGAATCTTTGAATTAGGAATTACGAATCTGGGAATTATGAATTCTTAATCTATTTAGTTTTCTCTTAATTTGTTCCTTTGTTCTTAAAATAGGTTTCAGAAATAGCAACACTTGAAAGAAGTTCAAGAACTGATTCTTTTGTGTAAGCTATATCTAATTGCATTAGTAAAAGTGTATTCCCATTATCTTTAAAGTCATAAGTTTTAAAAATGTTCTTATTATATTTTATTTCTTCTACAAGCTGAATCAAATCTCTCTTCTTTCTAAGGTATGATGTTTTTATTTCATTTAGGTTTAACTGACCCTCTTTTGCTTTTTTAATATCAGCATTGAAACTATCATATATTAAACATGCCTTTTCTCCAATTTGAAGAAGTTTTTTAGAATAACTTTTTTTGAGTCATTTTTTAAATCACCGCTGCAATCTTATCCGGATATATAGAATGGTGAGAAACCATGTGAATTACTTCACCGTCTTTTAGAACAATGATTTGAGGTGATTGATGAATTACTTTTAGTTTTTGGGCGATGTAATTAGAAACATTACGATTCGCTAACAAGTCCAAATAGTTAAAGTCAGCTTTATCCAACATCAACTGATTTCCATCAACAAGCCTGCTCTTTGCATATGCGCTTATTCCACAGCTTACGCTGTCCTTAAATATTATTTGAGGGTAGTTTTTAGATTTCTCAATAATCTCATCTACCTGAGCTTCGCTAGTTATGTCTTTCCAATCATTCATGGCTCCAATTTAAAAAAGTTCCAAATCTTTCGAAATGGCAAGTATAACCATTTGGAATTCGTTCTAAGTAATCTTGATGCTCAGGTTCTGCAGGCCAAAATTTAGTAAATGGCTCTAAAGTAGTTACTACTTTGCCATCCCATCTTCCGCTTTCTTCAACCAGAGCAATCATTTCTTGTGATTTAGCTTTTTCATGCTCATCCTGAAAAAATATTGTGGATCTATAGCTAGCTCCTCTATCATTTCCTTGTCGGTCCACAGTTGTAGGATTATGAATTCTGAAGAAAAAATCTAAAATCTCTTCAAATATAGTTTCATCAGCATCATATTTCAATTCAATCCCTTCTGCATGACCTGGATGATATTTGTAGGTTGGATTATCATTCTGGCCTCCTAAATAGCCAACCTCTGTATCTAAAATACCTTTCCTTTTGCGGAATAAATCTTCCATTCCCCAAAAACAGCCACCTGCTATATATGCTACTTTCTGATTCATATTAATCTTGCTTTTCTTTTACTAATTTAATTGATGCTGAATTTACACAATACCTCAAACCGCTTGGTGCCGGACCATCAGGGAAAACGTGACCCAAATGACAATCACAAACATTGCACATCACCTCTACTCTAATCATACCAAAAGTTACATCCTTTTCGTATTTAATAGCATCTTCCTTAAATGGTTGAGTAAAACTTGGCCAACCAGATCCTGATTCAAATTTTATAGTTGAATCAAATAAGGTTGCACCGCAACAAACACATTCATAAAGCCCTGCATCATGAGCATGGCATAATTCACCTGTTCCTGCTCTTTCTGTTCCTTTTAAACGTGCAATTTGATAAGTTTCACTTCCTAAAATGCTTTTCCATTCATCATCCGTTTTCTCTACTCTCCTACTTGGTTCGGGGTTCCCTTTGCTCGCAAAATGAATTACATTGCTCCAATTTAACATCTACTCTATTTTAATTTAAAATTAAGCTGAATTTATAACAAACACTATCGCCTTGAATACAAGTTTCAACTAAAAATGTAACCTAGAATTCTCGATAATGTTTAGACTAATGTTTTAGGTAGAATAGATTCGTATTACTTTAAAGTTGCATTATCTTTGTCAAAAAAATAGCATCGCAAATTTAAAACACATATCAGCTTTATTGCAAAAAGACTTAAAAACGGAATTCCGTCAAAAATCTACACTTAACGGTATTTTACTTTATGTTATTTCTACTGTTTTTATTGCGTATTTAATATTCAATCACCTAGAAGATTTAAGCACTTGGGTAGCCTTATTTTGGATTATTTTAATTTTTGCATCTACCAATGCAAGTATTAATTCATTTAAAAAAGAAACAGGTGCAGAATTTTTCTACTTCTATGGATTGTGTAGTCCACAGGCATTAATTATATCCAAACTAATTTACAATGCCGTTTTATTGTTTGTAATTGGTTTAGTAAACCTTCTTTTCTTTTCCATTCTTTTGGGCAACCCAGTTGAGAATATGAGCATTTTTATGTGGGTTTTATTTTTTGGGAGCACAGGAATTTCCGGAACGCTAACCTTAGTTTCGGCAATTGCCTCTAAAACCAATAATAATTCAACCTTAACAGCAATTTTAGCATTCCCAATTTTGTTACCAATGATTTTAACATCCATTAAAGCAAGTATGCTTTGCGGTGTTGGGTTTGGTTGGGAAGACATTCAGTTATATGTTGCACTTTTAGCCTTGATTAATGTAGTGGTTATTGCACTTTCATATGTATTATTTCCCTACCTTTGGAGAAGCTAATAAAGCTAAGAATTTAAAGACTTAAATCACTCATTATCAATGATAAATTGGTGGAAAGCGCTAGCGATAATTTTACTTTTATACACCGTAATTGCTGGTTTTTTAATAGGTGTTCCCAGATTAGCTATCCTAAACGAAACGATTAGAAACTTATACTTTCATGTACCCATGTGGTTTACCATGATTTTATTGTTTCTCCTTTCAACCATTCAGAGTATTAAAAACCTTGGTAACGGCAGTATGGAAGCCGATAGAAAAGCCATTGAATATGTAAATACTGGAATTATATTTGGAGTTCTCGGAACCATTACAGGAAGCATTTGGGCTCAATACACTTGGGGTGCTTGGTGGACTAACGATGTAAAGTTAAACGGCTCAGCTATCACCATGTTAATCTATTTGGCTTATATTATTCTAAGAAACTCGATGGAAGATGAGCAAAAGAGAGCTAGAATTTCAGCTGTGTACAACATTTTCGCATTTGTAATGCTGATTGTTTTTATAGGTATTCTACCAAGAATGACAGACTCTTTGCATCCAGGTAATGGAGGAAATCCAGGTTTCGATACCTATGCCCTAGATAATAATATGAAACTAGTTTTTTATCCAGCTGTTATTGGTTGGATATTACTAGGCTTATGGATTGCATCAATTCGTTTAAGAATTTCAAAAATTAAAGAAAACATAGAATCATGAAAATTGTATTATCAGTAGTTTTTATGTTAATCTCTCTTATTGGTTTTAGTCAAGAAATAGAAATGGCTGACCAAATGAGAGCTGAAGGTAAAATCTACATAGTTGTAGCCATTTTATGTGTCATTTTAATAGGCTTGTTTGCCTACCTAATTAGCATTGATAAAAAGGTTTCTAAACTAGAAAAAGAAATAAAAGAATGAAAAAGTCACACATTTTAGCAATCGTTGTAATTGCAGTTGCCATAGGAGCAATCATTAGTATGGTTAGCGATGCCGCAACCTATGCCGACTTTCAAACAGCAGAGCAATTCCCAGGAAAAGAGTTTCAAGTAGTGGGACAGTTAAATAAAGAGAAGGACATTATTTATAAGCCCGAAGAAAATGCAAATCAGTTTGCTTTTTTTATGATAGATAATAATGGCTTAGAAAGAAAAGTTGTTTTTAATGGCGCAAAACCACAAGATTTTGAACGTTCTGAGCAAGTAGTAATCACAGGTCACACAGAAGGTGAAGAGTTTACTGCAGAGAAAATATTAATGAAATGCCCATCTAAATATAACGATGGCGATAGTGAAGGTTTAACAGAGATTACAGCAGATAAGAAATCTTAAAGAATGATGGAATACGTTGGAGAGAACCTGATTGCAGGTAAAGCAGGAGAAATATTAGTAATTCTTAGTTTCATAAGTGGGCTTTTAGCTTGTGTTTTTTATTATTTCAGCTCATCTAACGCTTACGATGACTCGTGGCGAAAATTAGGCCGACTATTTTTTCAAATACAATCGGTTTCCATATTTAGCTTTATAGCTATTCTGTTTTACCTTTTGGCTACCAATTCATTCGAATACTATTACGTTTGGCGCCACTCCTCTACCCAACTTCCCTTGCGATTCATTTTATCTTGCTTTTGGGAAGGTCAAGAAGGAAGTACCATGCTTTGGTTATTCTGGAACATGGTTTTAGGAAACATTCTGGTATACACTTCTAAAAAGTGGGAAGGCTCTGTAATGACTGTAGTAAGCTCAGTACAGGTATTCTTATCTGCAATGCTATTAGGCATCTTTGTGTTTGATCTACAAATTGGTAGTAACCCTTTTACTTTGCTAAGGGAGCATCCTGATATGATGAACTTACCATTTACTTCAAACCCTGATTATTTAGGATTTGTTGATGGAAACGGTTTAAATCCTTTATTGCAGAACTATTGGATGACAATACATCCACCAACCGTATTTTTAGGCTTTGCCTCTACCCTAATACCTTTTGCATATGCACTTGTTGGTTTATGGAAAAGAAAAGAACAGGAATGGATAAAACCAGCATTACCTTGGACATACTTCGGAATAGCAGTATTAGGTTTAGGAATTTTAATGGGTGGAGCTTGGGCTTACGAAGCATTAAGTTTTGGCGGCTTTTGGGCTTGGGATCCTGTTGAAAACTCCTCTTTAGTCCCTTGGTTGATAATGGTTGCCGCCGGGCATATGATGCTTATTAATAGAACCAAAATGCGTTCTATGTTTACAGCATTTGCATTAACCTTATTCTCATTCTTAATGGTCGTATACTCTACCTACTTAACTAAGAGTGGAATCTTAGGTGAAACTTCAGTGCATTCATTCGCAGATGGATTACCTGGTCAATTAATTGTATTTCTTTTATTCTATGTAGGGCTTTCACTGTTCTTTTTATTTAGAAATGGATGGAAATTCTTGAAGAAATCTGAAGAGGATGCCTTCTGGTCAAGAGAATTTTGGATTTTCCTAGGTTCACTTGTATTGGTAATTTCCTGTTTTCAAATAACAATTTCAACCTCAATACCAGTATTTAATGCACTTTTTGGAACTGAATTAGCACCACCTGCCGATCCAATTAAGCACTACAATTCTTGGCAATTACCTTTGACTATTTTAGTCACCTTATTTGTGGCAGTCAGTCAGTTTTTAAAGTATAAGTCCACTCCCGTTGCGCAATTTATGAAGCAAATTGCTCCATCTCTTATCATTTCACTGATTGCAACGGTGTTCCTAGCCATTTCGTTAGAAATTAGATTATTCTTTTTAAACCTTTTATTGTTTACCTCACTTTTTGCAACTATTGCGAACCTAGACTATTTCGTTAGGATGTTAAAAGGAAGCGTGAAAAAAGGTGGGTCTGCCCTAGCCCATATTGGCTTTGGCTTGGTAATACTAGGAACATTACTTTCTGCAGGTAACAAAAAGATTATCTCAAAAAATAGAACTCAGGTTAATATAAACTTTGAGAATAACGAAAATGCGAACGATGAGAATGTCATGCTTCTTAAGGGCGATACAGTTCTTATGGAGCCTTATTACGTTACTTACGTAGATCGCAGAGTTATAGATAAATATGTTTACTACGACATGGACTACCTTAAAGTCAATGAAAATGGTAAATATCAAAAGGAGTTTACTTTAAATCCATTTATTCAGCTTAACCAACAAATGGGAAATGTTCCAGAACCTTCTACAAAGCATTATTTAGATAGAGACGTTTTTACTCATATCACTTATGCCGATTTAGAAAATTTGGATTCAGCATCTCAAAATATGTATGGTGAGGCAGATACTTTGCAAATATCTATTGGTGACTCATTATTCACAAGTAATTCGGTTGTGAAACTTATTAGTTTTGAGCGAAAGATTGATAAAGAAACCTACAATCTAGATTCTACAGATATTGCTTTAGGCCTAAATATTACAGCAAAACCACTTGGAGGTTCTGCCTACAAAGCAATGCCTATTATGGTTATTCGTGGAAACGCTATGTTTTCAATAGCAGACGATATTGATGAATTAGGTTTGCAATTTGAGTTCAACGGAGTAAATCCAGATAGCGAAAAGCTTACGGTGCTTTTAGCAGAGAAAAATAAAAATGCAGGTGACTTCGTTATTATGCAAGCCATTGTGTTTCCATATATTAACGTGCTTTGGATTGGATGCATAGTAATGTTTTTAGGGACAATAATAGCTGTTATTAATAGAGTTAGAACTAATAATGAAGGGAAATGAACGCAAAACACATTGTAAAAAAAGTTACCATTATTGGAGCAGGTAATGTTGGCCACAATTTTGGAAAAGCTTTTCGTCAGGCAGGATATATAATTAATGAAATATATAGTAGAACACAAAAGAGTGCTATGCTATTAAGTCAAACCTTAAATTGTGATTACACAACAGATTTAACTAAAATCAAAAAAGATTCTGACCTTTATATCCTTGCTGTAAATGACGATGCTTTAGAATCTGTAATTGAGAATATTACAATTTTGGATAAAATTATTGTTCACACCTCGGGTTCTACTCCAATTTCTGTTTTTGAAAATAATAAATTTGATAAATACGGTATCTTCTACCCTGTTCAATCATTCTCAAAAAATGAAACCGAAAGTCTTGAACCTATTCCAATCTGCGTTGAAGGAAACAATCAGAAAACTGAAGACCTATTATATAGTTTAGCAAGTTCTGTTTCTACCAAAGTTTATGCAATGGATTCTGAAAAGAGAAAAGCACTTCATGTAGCTGCTGTATTTGCTAATAATTTTACCAACCATATGTTTCACATTGCAGACGACTTATTAAAGCAAAATAAAATCTCGTTTGAAGTAATTAGACCATTGCTTGAGAAAACAGCGGGAAAACTAAAAACGGAATCACCATTAAATGCTCAAACAGGCCCTGCTGTTAGAAATGATAGAAAGGTAATTGAGAATCATTTAGAATATTTGAAGAATCATACCGAATATCAAGAAATTTACCAAAAAGTAACTGACAATATCTTCAAAACTCAACGAAACAAGTAAGATGGCTAACCTTAAAGCAAAACTTAGAAATATATCTGCCATAATGCTAGATGTTGATGGTGTTTTAACTGATGGCATGGTGAATACTTTGCCTGACGGAGACCAGGTTAGAAGAATGAATATTAAAGACGGTTATGCCTTGCAGCATGCTGTAAAAAAAGGTTATCATATTTCTATTATTAGCGGCGGTACTTCTGAATCAGTAAGACTTAGATTAAATGGTTTAGGAATAAAAGAAGTAAACCTAGCTTGTAAAAACAAAATGGAGGTTTTTGAGAATTTAAAGACAAAGTTTAACCTAGAAAGTGAGAATATCTTGTATATGGGAGATGATATCCCCGATTATAAGGTAATGCAGAAAGTAGGTTTTGCTGCATGTCCAAATGATGCCGCTGACGAGATTAAAAGCATATCTCACTATATTTCCCCTAAAAAAGGTGGCGAAGGCTGTGTAAGAGACTTATTAGAACAAATTATGCGCCTACAAGGTAAATGGTTCGATGAGGATTCCTTTGAATGGTAAATGATTATATTTGTTTTGAAAATGCAATATAATCAAACAATATGCTTTTTAAATAAATGATAGAACTTTGAATTAATGAGCTTGTTAATAAAGTATGAGTTTAAGAGATAAATACAATTTAACAGAAATTGACGTAGATAGGATTATAGGAATGGCTTGGGAGGATCGCACACCATTTGAGGCTATTGCCTTTCAGTTTGGCCTTTCAGAAGCAGAAGTAATTCAGTTAATGAAACTAGAAATGAAACTCTCCAATTGGAAAAAGTGGAGAGCAAGAGTACAAGGCCGGGCAACAAAGCATCAAAACAAGAGAAATGATGACGTAAAACGTTTTAGATCTAAAGCTCAAAAAGCCATTACAGGAAATAGAATATCGAAGAAAAAGTATTAATCCAATCATTCGGGCTACCTTTGCAGTTCGAATTACTATATGATATTTAAAGATTTAGGTTTAATTGCTCCTATCCTAAAAGCAGTTGAAGAAGAAGGATACACTAGTCCAACCCCAATACAAGCTCAATCAATACCAATACTTTTAAAAAAGAAAGATTTACTTGGTTGTGCCCAAACAGGTACAGGTAAAACAGCAGCATTTGCAATTCCAATATTGCAACATTTAGCAGCTTCACATAATGAAAATCAAAAGTTTAGAAGAAAAATAAAAGCTTTGGTGGTTACTCCTACTAGGGAGTTAGCTATTCAAATTGATGAAAGTTTTAAGATTTATGGAAAACATACACCCATAAGAAGTACTGTTATTTTTGGAGGAGTTAAGCAAACTTCTCAGGTAAATCGCCTGAAACAAGGAGTTGATTTATTAGTAGCAACACCCGGTAGATTACTAGATTTAATCAATCAGGGCTTTATTAGCTTAAGAGATATTGAATACTTTGTTTTAGATGAGGCCGATCAAATGCTTGATATGGGTTTTATCCATGACATTAAAAAAGTCATTGCTTTATTACCGCATAAAAGGCAATCGCTTTTCTTTTCTGCAACTATGGCTCCGGCAATTGTTGCCTTATCGCAAAAGATTTTAGGTAATCCTGAAAGAGTAACTGTAAAACCACAGCAAACAACTGCTGAGAAGGTAGAACAAGGTGTTTATTTTGTTTCTAATGAAGATAAAATCAAATTATTAAGTGAAATAATCCAAAAGAAAAATACCTCTACCCTAGTATTTACCAGAACAAAACACGGTGCTAACAAGGTAGTAAAGCTCTTAGGTAGAGAAGATATTAGAGCTGAGGCGATTCATGGAAACAAATCGCAGAGCGCAAGACAAAAAGCTTTAAATGCTTTTAAAGAAGGTGAACTAAATGTTTTAGTTGCAACTGACATAGCTGCTCGTGGAATTGATGTTGAAGAACTCTCTTTGGTTGTTAATTACGATTTACCAAATATTCCCGAATCTTATGTTCACCGAATTGGTAGAACCGGCAGAGCAAAAGCAAGTGGAATCGCATTGTCTTTTTGTGATGCTGAAGAGCGCTCTTATTTACGAGATATTCAAAAATTGATTAAACAAGATGTTCCTATTATTTCTGACCATGATTATGTTGATACGAGAGCAGAATTACCACCTCCAAAACAAGGTGGCAGAGGCCGTCAACAAAGACCTAACAATAGCAGAAAACCTAAAAGTAATAATCGTAGACCTTCAAACTCAAATAGCAAAGGCTCTAATGGCGGTGGCCAAAAAAAGTTTAATTGGAAAAAGAAGAATAATTCATAATTCAGGACATAAAATTAATTATATCTAAAAATATAATATGCTAGTCCGTAAAACTGCCACAAGAGTAAAAATATGCTTAAATTAGAAGTATGACTACGAGGTACCTTCAAGAGTTCCATTTCTTAGTGGATTATTTGTATAGTTTACTGTTGTTTCTGGAAAGCATAATAAAGTTGCCGAAGGTGTAATAACGGCTTCATCTAAATCCCAAACTTTAAGCGGAAAAAATGAAGCAGTAGAAGATCCACAATAATTTGTAGCCGTTAATTTAACCTCTAAATCGCAGCTTTGTACACCTAATCCAGGTAAATAGGTATGAGTAACAATGGCATTTTGATTTGTGTAATCGTAAGTCTCAGTAGGTGAAACATCACCAAAATCCCAAGTAAAAGTTGTTGTTTCAGAAATTTGAGTACTCGAATTTATAAATCTAAATTGAACCGGAGTACAACCAAAATTATCATCTCCTGTTGGCAGTTGTATTGATGCAAGCGGATTCCTTTCCAAAACTACTACTCCATTTACAACACAACCATCTCCTGAATTTGTAATTACTAAATTAAAGGTATCTGTTGTTGCAGCATATATATGTTGCTCTATAGCAGGTGGGATTAAATTAGCTCCGCTTGAGTTTGCCGTGCCATCTCCCCAATCAATTGTATAAGGACCTATTGCTTGGTCTGTTTGAATAAAAACGGTAAAACCTCCCGGGGTGCAAGAAATAAAGTAAGGGTTATTACTTAAGACTCCATTGCCATCAGTTACTTGAAAACATTGTGCGTTAGTTGCAAGGCTAAATAAAAAAATAGAAACACAAAAAAGTAATAGCTTTTTAGACATGAGTATTTAAAAATACGAGAAATGTTGTGGTTGAGTTATCCTATTTATAAAAAATAAGATAGATTGTTTAATTTACTAGCTTAACTCCTTATTAACTTCGATAATATAATTTACGTTCTGTTTTCAATACTCCAAAATTGTATTAATGGTAATGGAATCAATCTCAAATTGATTATGTTTGATTCTGAAAAAATAATACTATGCAAAAATTAACTATACTAAGTATGGCGGCTATTTTAGTTGCTTGCGGAACAACTGAAGAAAAATCAAAGGCAAAACCAGAACCAAGAAATGAAATTACAATAAAAGCATATCCTGAAGTAAAAAAGGATACAGTAACAGACACTTATTTTGGAGTTGAAATAGCAGATCCTTATAGATGGTTAGAAAATGATACCTCTAATGAAACTGAATCTTGGGTGAAAGCTCAAAATGAAGTAACTTTTGATTACTTATCCCAAATCCCTTATAGAGACCAAATAAAAGATAGACTTACTGAGCTTTGGGATTATGAAAAAGTTGGAACTCCTTTTAAACATGGAGATTACTACTTTATGTATAAAAATGATGGTGTTCAAAACCAAAGTGTTTTATACTATCAAACAGGATTAGACGGTGAACCAAGCGTACTAATAGACCCTAATAACCTATCTGATGATGGAACTGCTTCTATTAATGGAATGGGCTTTTCTAAAGACGGAAAGCTAATGGCGTACGGAATTTCAAGAGCTGGTTCGGACTGGGTTGAAATAAACGTAATGGATTTAGCTACTAAGGAAAAGCTAGCAGATCTTATTAATTATGTAAAATTTAGTGGTATTAGTTGGAGAGGAAATGGTTTTTATTATAGCGCATATGAGCCACCAAAAGAAGGTTCAGATTATTCTGGGAAGAACGAATATCATACGGTATACTATCATGAAATTGGAACCAAGCAAGCTGATGATAAATTAGTTTATAGAGACAATGATAATCCGCAAAGAAATGCAGGCGCAGGAGTTACAGAAGATGAAGAGTTTATTTACATATCTACTTCAGAATCTACAAACGGAAACTCATTAGCTGTTAAAAAGGCAGGAAGTGGAAAGTTGGTTTCTATGGTAGGAGGCTATGATACCGATAACTATATTATTGATCATTTAGGCGATGGTAAATTCTTAATGTTTTCTAATTATAAAGCTCCAAACAATGCAGTAATGCTAGCAGATATAAACAATCCTAGTCAAAGTAATTGGACAACATTTATAGGAGAAAAAGACTATGTATTAAGAGGTGTTAGTTTAGCCGGAGATAAAATTATTGCTTCCTACATGAAGGATGTACAAAGTAAATTAGAGGTATATGACATGCAGGGTAGTTATTTATATGATATTGAATTACCTGGAATCGGCATTGCAAGTTTTAATGGAGATAAAGATGAAAACAATGCTTTTATTTCTTTTTCTTCTTACACCTACCCTACTACTATCTTTAAATATAATGTAGAGGATAATAAATCTGAAGTTTATTTTAAGCCTGAAACAAAGTTTAATTCAGATGATTATGAAACAAAACAAATCTTTTTCAAAAGTAAAGACGGCACTAAGGTTCCAATGTTTATAACACATAAAAAAGGAATTAAATTAGATGGAACTAATCCAACCTTCTTATATGGTTATGGAGGATTTAACATTAGTATTACTCCTAGATTTTCAGTTGTAAACACGGTTTTTTTAGAACAAGATGGAGTTTATGCAGTTGTTAATTTGCGAGGTGGAAGCGAATATGGGGAGGATTGGCATAAAGCAGGATGGAGAACTAACAAGCAAAATGTATTCGATGATTTTATTGGAGGAGCTGAATATTTGATTGCTAATAATTACACCAATTCTGATAAATTAGCAATTCACGGAAGATCAAATGGAGGTCTACTTGCAGGGGCGGTCATGACTCAAAGACCAGACTTGATGAAAGTTTCAATTCCTGGTGTTGGTGTTTTAGATATGCTACGTTACCATAAGTTTACAATTGGTTGGGCTTGGGCAGGAGAATATGGCGATAGTGAAGAAAGCGAAGAAAGCTTTAAAAATTTGTTAGCCTATTCACCATTACACAATGTAAAGGAAGGAACAGAATATCCAGCAACGATGGTTGTTACTGCAGATCACGACGACAGAGTTGTACCTGCACATAGTTTTAAATTTATTTCTGAGTTACAAGCGAAGCATAAAGGAGATAACCCAGTTTTCATTCGTGTTGAGGTTAATGCTGGACATGGCGCAGGAAAACCAACAGCTAAGGTTATTGAAGAATGGGCAGATGTGTGGAGCTTTGTTTTTTGGAATACTAACAGCGAGGTTTCTTTAAATAAAGAGGCTACAATAGAATAGAAAATCAATTTTAGTTATTAAGCCTCATTTGAAAGTATCAAATGAGGCTTTTTTTATTAAGAGGTCTAATTAGCTATAAGCATTTGTTGGTCGATATTTGATGGGTTTATTAACATTCGGCTGTACTTTTCAACAAATTAGCTTGTTTTTAGCTCAATTCCTTGTACCGCTTAGGTTTTACTCTATATTTGTACTCACTTCAATGAAGTATTAATCTAATTTATAACTTAAAAAATTCTAAAAATGAATAAAGCAGAATTAATTGAATCAATGGCTGATGGAGCTGGATTATCTAAAGCAGATGCTAAAAGAGCATTAGATGCATTTCTAAGCACTACAGGCGGAGCACTAAAAAAAGGTGACAAAGTTGCTTTAGTTGGATTTGGAACTTTCTCTATTTCTAAAAGAGCAGCAAGAAAAGGAAGAAATCCACAAACAGGAAAAGAAATTAATATCGCAGCTAAAAACGTTGTTAAGTTTAAGGCAGGTTCTGAATTATCAGGAAGCGTAAACTAATTAAGATCTTAATTAGAGGAATAGCGCCTTGCAATTGCAAGGCGCTATTTTTTTTTGTCTAAATTTTAAGAAAATAAAACATTAAATTGACTGTAAGATTCAATTAGAAGAGTTGAGCTAATTTTATTAGATTTGTTTACAATCAATCTTAAGTACAATCTATAAACAATTATAATGGGAAAAGGCGATATTAAAAGTAAGAAAGGAAAGAGGAAAGCTAAATCTAGCGGTGTAAGCAGACAAAAGAAAAAAGTTAAAGTTGAAATAAAGCCAAAAGCAAAAAAAGCAGCAACTAAAAAGCCCGCTGCGAAAAAGGCTGCGACAAAGAAAACAACAGCTAAAAAAACTACGACAAAGAAATCTACCACAAAGAAATCTACCACAAAGAAATCTACCACAAAGAAATCTACCACAAAGAAATCTACCACAAAGAAAAAAGAAGATTAGTTATAGTCGTTTAAGCAAGAAAAAGCCCCAATGTTTAATTACATTGGGGCTTTCTTTTTTTACTTTTTATATTTCCTAGCTTCGGGAAGAAAAGCTTCTATATCTGCTATTCTTCTCTCATCACTTGGATGGGTACTCATGAACTCAGGAGGAGCTTGACCATCTTTACCAGCTGCCATTCTTTCCCAAAAATCAACTGCAGCTGCAGGCTCATATCCTGCCATAGCCATAAATGCTAATCCCATCTGGTCAGCTTCTGATTCATTCATTCTAGAAAATTTTAATATCCCTAGTTGAGAGCCTGCCCCAACTGCAGACATAAATATATTCTGAGTTAGTTGTGGTTTTTCAGACATTGCAGCAGATAAGGCCATTCCTCCGGTTTGAATTACTAATTGCTGACTCATTCTTTCATTACCATGTCTTGCAACAGCATGGGCAATTTCGTGTCCCATAACAACAGCAATACCTTCTTCATCCTGACAAATATCCATTATCCCAGGATAAAACATAACCTTTCCACCAGGCATACACCAAGCATTTACTATTGGCTGATCTACTACATTAAATTCCCACTTAAAATCATCTACTCTATCTTTAAAACCATTGCTAGCTAAATATTCATTTACTGATGCAGCAATCTTCGCTCCTACTCTTTTTACCATTTGTACTCTTGGATCAGAATCTGGTAAAGGTGGAGTTTCGGTTTTAACTTGCTCATATTGGCTTGCACTCATGCTCGACATTTGATTCGTAGGAACCATTTTAAACTGTCTCCTCCCTGTTAAAGGAACCTTGCTACAATGACTAAATAATAGACAAGCAGCTATAATCATTAAACCTTTTTTCATTTTATTTCTACTGATAGTTTTTGTTCTTGAAGTAATATTAACATTGGTTTTAATTTATCAAAAGAACCAGTCTTTACGGAGCACTTTCCGTTATAATGAACTATATAGGCGCATTGCTCTGCTTGGTTCATCTCGTGACCACAAATGGAAATTAAACAATCAATAACATAATCAAATGTATTCACATCGTCATTAAACAAAATAAGTTGATACTCTTGGACAATAGCCTCGAGTATACCTAAGTCCGTTTCTTCTTTTGTATGCATTGATTAATAATTTTAGTTTCTATTGCTAATTCGTGCTGCTTCAGCTAAAGAAATTCGTTTACCATTATAATAAGCAGTTACAAATGCATCTCCTATTGATTTACTAATTTGTTCTTTTAATTGGTTTGCATCTACTGCATCTTTAAAAACCCCTGAATTGTATCTGATTAAACCGTTCGAAAGAACTTTAACGTTAAGTGGTTGGTATTTATCAAATTCTCTTTTTGGTAAAGGCTTGGAGAAAACTCCAATTTGAACTGTATAATATACCCCTTCAATTGTTTCGGCATTTACAACATTTGCAACACTAGCAGAATTAAACTGACTTGGCAATGCCGCTTTTGTTCCTGTTGAAGACTTAGGAATTGTTGAACTTGCACCTGTATTATCTGAGGTGCTATTTGCACCTGAATTATTTGATTTTGAGGCAACAACATCTCTTACACCTTCTGCGCTCGAATCTGTTTTCCTTGCTTGAGCAATTCCAATTCTTTTTCCATTAAAAAATGCAACTACAAATGCATCAGGATAACCAATACCTCTAATCTCATTCCTAGCTGAAACTGCTTCTTTTTCATTTAAAAATATACCTGCAGTATACCTAGTTATTCCACTTGGTATTTTCTCAGCCATTAATGGAGCAAAGCCTTTAAATAGGTTTTGTGGAATCGGATTTCTAAAAGCACCAACTTGTACTTTATAAATCAAACCTTCTGGCATTGCAGGATTAACAGGAATAGGTTTATCGGCGTTATAAGCAGATTCTTTAGGTGATAAGGTAACAAATATCGCCTGCTTAACAACTCTTGGTAAATTACTTACATCAGGAATATTTCCAGATGTATTGACTGCATTTGGATTATCTGCAGTTGGCTTAGTTGAGACCTTTAACGAATTTGTATTCTTCTCAGCTGTATTAATTTCTGTTGTACTATTATCTATTGTAGTATTATTAGTTGGCTCTATATTATCGGAATTTGCAAAATCATCGCCAGAGGTAATATCCTTCGGTTGAATTGTTGGATTAGAATCAGTTCTACTCTCAGTTACATTATTAGCCGCCTCTTCTGAAACAGGGATATCCGTATTCTCCTCAGGTGTAATATTATCGTTTGTTGAGTTTAAATTAGTTGGATTAATTGTTTCGTTACTATTTACATTTGAACCTAAATCTCCAGAACCAGTATTTTCAACAATGTTTACAGGTAGATCAGCAAGATCTTCGCCTGGTAGTGGGTCCGATGATACATTTAAATTTGCTATTTTTTGAATCTCAGCTTGCTCAAGAGGACTTAAATTAGCAATTGAACTTTTCATTGTGCGGTCACTAGATGTTATTAAGAAGTTTTTAATTTTTATGATATTATTAATAGAGTCTACGCTAGCGCTTTTTTGAGCAGCCCTCTGGTCAATTATATTTGCTTCTTTTATTAAACGTTGCTTTTCATTTTCATCAGAACTTGAAGCTGCTTGAGATTTTAAAACTGATGCTTGTTTGATTAATTGTTGTTTTTTGATTTCTAAATCAACTCCTGCTTCATAGGCCATTTCGGCAGACTTAATCGCTCTCGCCCTTTTGTTTGCATTTGTGATGTACTGATTATATACTGTTGAGTTCTTAATCTGAACTTCTTTCTCTTCAGAGATATTTACTGTGTCGATAGAAATTGAATTGGTCAAGATTTCAACAACTGCAGGGTTAAGGACATTCCTCTTAGCATTACTTTCATACTCATCAGCTAGTTCATTCTCTTGATTTAATTGTTTTGCTCTTAGTTCAAATAATTCGATTTTTTGTTTAGCATCTTCTTGTAAGATATTTATATCCGCTATTTGAGCTTCAAGAGTTGTTCTTTTTTCATCATTTCTAGTTCCTTCTATTTGAGTGTTTATTTGGCCTTTTTGTATTTGTAAAGAAGATACAAATGCATTTAATGAATCTGCAATAAACTTGGCCTCATCGGCAGAGTTAATTGATAATACTTCTGCATCATTTATTTCTATAAATGAATCCAAATCTGATGCACTCGAATTTGCATTAGCGGTTGCAGCCGTGTTGTTAATTGTGTATAGATTAGTTACAGGGTTTATTTCGTATTCACTTTCAACAACCTTTAATATTCTTAATGCTTCGTCTTGCTTAGATAGAGCTAGCATTTCGAAATCGTAAGCCTTTTGAAGGCTTGATTCCTTCTTAGAAAGACGGTCAGAATCAACAATTGATTCTCTTACATCTTTAGCTTTATTGAAGTACAAGTCTGCCTCAGTAGCTAATAGATTAGCTATATCTAAATTACTTGATTGGAAATCATCACCATAATTATCAGAATTATTTATTAAAGAAACATTTTTATTGTATTCTAACTCATTAACTTTTCCAAACTTTATTGCAGTTTCAATCTGCTTTTCTTTACTAGCTCTTTCATACTCTCCTGCTTTATCAAAAGCAGCATTTCTAGCTTCTATTGTAGATAAGGTATAAGCGGAATTTCTAGCCTCATCTGCCTTTTTGCCATAGGTAGCTGCCTCTGCATATGATTTTTTAGCATCTGCAACACCACTTCTTATTTCTTGGTTATCATATATATAATCCTGCTTTAACTTTAGAGAAGTATAATTATCAAGGATGATTGATGTTTCATCAACGGCAGAAACATCTATATTCTCAACTGCTACAGTTGGCTGAGTAATAGCGGAATTTGAACTAGGGCTACCTTGAGATATTGAATTTTGACGGTTGTTATTTGAACTTACATTCGATTCTGAATTATTATTATTAATATCTTGATTTTCTGCTAATCTATTGGTGTTATCCTGATTTACTCCAACAATATTTTCAATTCTAGAAACCACTTCTTCATTTGAATTAATACGAACTAATATTCCATCTATCTCTCCCTGAACATTAGCTTTTTCGTCATCATTTTCAATAGTATTCAAGGAAACTTCCTTTTCTATCATTTTACCTTGAAGGTCTTTATTCCAATTTGAATAAACAATTAGTTGTTCTGCTGAGGATTGTTCAATATCAGAAAGTAATTGCTTTTCACTAATAAGATTCTCATAATAAGAATCAATATCACTTGTAGATAAATTTGATACAGGTGAAGTTTGATTTACAGAACCATTATTGGGGCTTGAATCAACAAGCTTCTCAGTTGTATTGCTAGATTGGTTAACGGTATTATTATTTTCTGAAACCGTATAAGCTAATTTATCTGTGTTTTGATAATCTTTTAATCCGCTTAAAAGTTCAGATTTATCTTGGGTGGATAAAGCTGCAATGTTTGAAGCTTCATTAATTACTGCAAAACTTGACTCTGATTCAATTAATTGAGACATTTTAACGTCAAGTGCCTTAGCATTAAGCTCTTCATTAGCTAATTGATTTCTTGCCGTTTGGATTTGATAATCCATATCAGCTTGGTCCAAACGATAATCTTTTAATTGACTTTGGAGACTCTCACTATCATCGTCGCCATTATTAATTTTTTGTTCAATTTCAGAGATTTTAGTAGCTAATTCATTATTTTCTTTTTCAAATGACTCTACTTTATTTGCTAAACTATTTTTCTTGCTTCTGCTTAGTTCTATGGCCTCGTTTATTTCTGATTTCTCTTGCTTAATAATCTCACCGCTATTTAGTCCTGTTTCAGATTGAGATTTAATAGTTTGAATTTGCTTTTGAGCTAACTCAAGTTCATTTGTTTCTACCAATCCTTTTGTTACATTTAATTGATTTTCCTTTTCATTTAAATCTTCCTTTTTAGCTTCAAACTTGTTTGCCAATTGAGCAGCATATGCTGACTTTAAAGCCGTTTCTTTTGCTTTTTGCAAACTTGTATTCAAGACTTCATCTGGTGCGTTAGATGATTTCTTTTTCTCATATTCTTCAAATTGTTGGTCAGCATCATCTTTTAATTTTTTTGAAGAAGCAAATGCTAAATTAGCAGCTGATTCTAAAACAGATTTGTCTTGTTGAAATTGATCATAAAGTTGATCTAATTCGTTAACTAACAAATCCCTATTTAAAAGGGCATTAGGGGAGCTTGTATTAGTTGCGTTTGAATTTGTTGTTGTGCTAATAGAATTAACTTCGTCTGGTTGTTTTTCTGAACCTACATTATCTGCTACTCTGTCCGGGGTTGATTGATTGGAATTACTTACATCGGTAGTACTTGAAACTGCTAATTCTGAATTACTTGTATTGGATTCTAATGCTAGAATTTCGCTTGCATTAAGATTAACCTCAAGACTTGCTTTTCTTCTAATTAGATCTGAAGATATTTGAGGTCCTGAGGCAGTCTTGCCTGCGGCAGTTCCGTCAAAAATATTTTTTATAACCAACTGTTGTGCATCTCCTTCACCAACTAATCTTAACTTCTGACCTAATACCTCAAATTCATCCTGCACGGGAACATTTACAATTCCTGTATGTATAGGTGCATTGTCTGTGGTTTCAATATTAAACTGATACGTTCCTCCGTTTTTACCAATTTCAACCAAGTAGTTTCCGTTTGCATCAGTTTCGTAAACACCAATCGTTTTATTAGTTTCTTTTTCAATAACAGTAATCTTAGCATTTTTCAGGCTGGGACTGTTTTCAGCAATAAACGCCCCTTTAATAACAGAAACATCAGCTGCTTCCTTTTCTACTTTAACCTTGTATACGGTATACTTTCCTTGACTATTGGTTCTATTGGATGCAAAAAATGCAAAGTTCTTATCTTCATCTGTTATAAATAACACATCATCATCTGCCGAACTAAAAGCAAAATCCAAATTAATGGGGGTTGTCCAATCATTTGTTGTATTATCAAATGTTGACATAAATAAATCATATCCCCCCATACTTGAGTGTCCTTTAGATGCGAAATATAATGTTCTGCCATCTGGATGAATAAATGCGAACTCTTCATCAAACGGAGTATTTATAACTTCACCTAGACTAACTGGGTCGCTCCAGTTGCCATTTCCAAGCTTAACTGCCTTAAATAAATCTTTCCCATTTGCCCCTTTATTTCCATAAGAAGAATAATAAACCTCGTTCGCATTCCTTGGTAAGTAAATAATTGATTTATCACCGATTTTCTTATCGTATTTAGACATAAAATCTTGAGGCTTGGCAATTATAGAGCCATCAATACCTTTTAAGTCGTAAATTCTAAAAAAGTCTTTAGCAGAAATCTCTTGTTTATTAAGAACTTGAACATCATTGATTTTACTTAGTAAATTACGACCATTTTTACACATTTCAATTTGCCTTTCTATAGCAAATTTCTCTTTGTCGCCGCTACCACCTTTGTTTTTAAATTTACTGTACTGCTTAACTGCTTTTGCAAATTCATAATTTAAATGATAAGCCTTACCTAGGTAATAATAAGCTCTAGGGTCTACTGAGGTTGAACTTGTTGCAAACTTTAAATATTTAAGTGGTTTTAACTTATCAGCATCTGCAGCTAATAAACTTGCACCATATTTAAAATTATAATTAGCATCTTTAGGATAAAGCGCTAGTAACTGCGCAAACATTGGTTCTGCCTCAATAAACTTGCCATCCTCAAAGAGTCCATTTGCAGTTTCTTTTAGCTCCTCCTCTGAGTTGGGGCCACTTTGAGCCAAAATATTCAGTGTGTTTAGTATGACAACACTGATTAATATGTATTTCTTAAACTGCATTTATATCAATTACAGGATTATAATTTTACAAATATTGATAGACATATTGGATTTTACTAGCACGCAAAGCATATCTATTAACAATTGCATGTGTAAACAGTATATTTATAATTCACTTTCAAAATCTCTTTCAAAATCACGTTTTTCTCTTTCAGATCCGAACATAAATGTAAATGGTTTTTCACCTTTTGCATTTGGATACCTTCTTTTGTCCTTTTTTAATTCTTTAATCTGTGTATTAAAATCTTCATTAGACGATATAACCTTCATTAACCCTCTTCTATAACTAAAGTAATACCAGTTCTTCTGATCTATTTCTAAATAAATATCAATAATATCTCCACCTCTCTTTTTGGTAATCATAATCTTACCATCAATATATTTATTTATCTCTTCTTTTCCAATATTTGAAATTCCGATTTTACCAAATGATTTATACGAGTTTATATCTTCAACCCATTTAAATTTTATATCATTCAGAAACAATCGTTTGTTAAGTGCATCCGGTATTCTTTTTAATTTTCCATTTAAAGTCATTTGAGATGCCATTTCGTCTGCTGTCTCTACTCCTACTATTTCTTTTAATGCACTTTCAAATGTTGCTCTTGTAAAATCTGTAACCTCTAAGTCAATATTTTCATTAATATCTTCAGCCATTTTTTTTGTTGAATTGTCATCAAAAAAGAAATCTACAGTCATTGCTAGGTCCAGTACGGCTTCATTATCATTTAAATTATGAGAGATATTACCGGCCGAATTAAACTTAAGGTTTCCTGCTCGGGCACCTAAATCTATCTTACCATTACCATATACAATACAATCTTTTGCACTTAACTTTAGGTAATTACCTGTCAAACTTGGTTCTGCAATTTTTTCCCTACTTGAAATAACATACTCTTGGTTCTCCTTATTGAAATTTAAAAATCCATAAGTTGGTATCATATAAATATCGCTGTAATTAGTTCTACCGGACATGAATGCACTATATAAAAATGTAGAATCAACATTCAAATTAATACTTGAGATTATCACAGCATCTGCTGAGTCTCTCATATTTGAATCGATTGGGATATATATGTCAGTAGGGTTAATCTCAGCCTCAAAATTCACCCATGGTCTATTTATTCGATCACAAGTATGTGCCATTCGGGTAAGTCCATCAAAAACTAAGAATTGTTTACTTCCTAATAATTTGGCCTTTCCTTTAAATGCAAAGTTATTACTTAGATTAAACGGAATAGTGTCAGAAATTTCTCCAATTCCAACAGTTTGACCTGTTGTGTCTACTGATATGCTAGCTAAATAAATATGTTGAATATTATTATTTTCGTCTATGTAGTCAATATAACCTGAAGAGGAATATGACTTGCGACCAAATATCTTCGTGTTTGCCTCGTAAACCTTATGGTATTCGGTAACTGAGTTAGTAACAATTTTGGAATTTACTAAAGGTTCCATATTTGCTTTTTTATTAATTGTTACCGCTGTGCCAGAGTCAGGATAAATTCTTGAATCAGCAGAGTTTATAAACAAAACATCTTTGGCTCTGATAATGTGCCGTCTAGAGTCGTATTGAGCTAAAGGAGCATAAAAGAATAAGCTATCTTGATCTAGGTTTGTTGAAGTAAATTTAGAGCCTTCCAACTTTACATCTGCGGCAATTTGCGTTGATTTCGAGCTCTTTAGATCAATCACATCATTATCCATATACCATTTAAATTCCTCCATAAAACAGAGGTATTGATTAATGGGGAACTCAATAGGTTGAGCTTTACCATTGGCTTTAAACTCAGCAAATCGACCTTTATAATCAACATGTGCTTTTAAGTTTTTTGTTTTAAGTCCAAAAGCTCCTGAAACTTTGCTATCTCTTAATGCAAAATCAGCAGTATCAGCATCAAAGGTGATTGATTTAAATATCATCTTTCGTGATGTTAAATCAGCTCTTTGAAATTTATATATACCGTCTCCGGATAACTGTTCTGGAGTTAAAGAGGTTGTTCCGAAAAATCTAGATGTTTTATCATAGAAAACCATCCCAGAGTCGGTTGTTGTAGCATACATAATATCTTTGCTTGGAAGCCAACGCATTTGAGTGTTTTCTGCTTTAACTCTTGGAAATTCTATTTCTCCTACTAATTTTTCAACCTCATATCTGTCTGCTAAGGTTCTCATAGAATCGGGGTAGAAAATAAAGTCATGAGAATAGGTTGTAGATGTTACATATTTCAAACTTCCATCTCCTCTTAGTCCATCATGGCTAAGTTTAATTTCATCATAAAACTTCCCTTTACCTCTGTACATAGGGTAACCTCCTTCAGGTGTTTCTCTAACAAAACCTAGCGAAAAATCAGGCTGAAGCGTCAACTGCTCTCTAAATTCAGGAAATATATTTCCAGAACTAAAGGTGCCATCAAATTTTAATTGATCATTTGAAAAATTATCTAAACTATCAATTTTAAATGGATCTACTTGGAAATAAAAATCTCCTTTTTTGTAAACTCCTCCAAGAATTTCTTTTCGATCATAAAAAACATAACTATTGTCTTTACTATTTAAAATAGGATACTCGGGATAATCTTGAAGACCTGATTTATTAAAAACATCGTCAATAAGTAAATTGCCATTTATATTTTGAACCACTGTTTTTACCGGCTTTAGTAATTGCCTGCCTTCCCTATCCTTTTCACCGGATAGTGCTTTAATTCTCATTGAATCAGTATTTTCTAAATTAATTTTAAACTGTTCGTAATCAAAAGAGAATTTCTTTCCATAAAAATCAAAACGCCCTGCTTTAATTCGACCAGCAAACTCAAAGAACCTATTTCTTTTCATTTTAACTTGCCCCCCAGCCGGTAAAATAACCACTTGCTGAGAATCACTTAAAACTATGCCCTCAATTCCATTTATTGATAGATCAAAATTTAATAAGTTGATTTTGGCATTATAAACACCATCTAGTGCTGCAACATCGGAATATATATTAATTACATCGTAATCAATTTTTTTCGTTTTGGCTAAAACAAAATCATTTAGCTTCTCTTTAATTATTACTTGATCCTTATCCATTTCAAAGTCTGCAAAACCAAGCGTACTTAGATAAATGACAAAATTTTTGGCATCAGGATAATCCATGTTCATATAATAACCTAAGTTTTTAATACTTAAGTCGTTTGTACCGTGCTGTTCCATGTACTTGTAAACTTTAAACAATGGATTTATATCAGATAAGCCTCCAATTTTATCAAACAGTTCTTCTTTAAAGTAATCACCGGAGGTAAAACTTGCATCTGTTTTTGTTCCTCCAAATAAGTTTGTTAAAACCAATATAGGTTCATCTGTTTTCCAGTTCAATACCTCAAAATTCATTTCTATGTCATGGAAAGAATTGGAATAGGGAGTTATTGATACGCCCTGATTCTCTTTATAAAGAGTAACTAATTTCTGATCTACTAAATACTTAAAGTTTAACCCCGGATGAGAGATAGAGTCCTGATTAAGATATATATTGAGAGAAGCTTGTGTTGAAATAATTTTATCAGTCCTAATTGAAAAGTTTTCTGATTTGGCTTGGAGAAAAAGCGTATCACTGCGAATAAACTCAATAATAGCGTCTTGATTTTCATCCCCCTTTGCTAAAAGTTTAGATCCAACCATTGAAAATCCTGCATCAAAGTTTACACCAGGAGAAATATTTTCAATTCTAACACGCTTGTCATAAGAATCAAATCTTGGGTATGAAGCTTTTTCAGTCGTCATATTGGCCAAAATCTTATCGTTTAAGCTTCCAATTAATGGTTCATTTAAATAAAAGCTATTATTAAAAATCACTGAATCTGCTGTGTATTCAGACTTTCTTGTCTCCACAGTATAATTCAATAAATCAGCATATACCTCGTCACCTAATAATCCTGCCTTATCCCAAGTTACTCTACCTTTGTAGCCATACCAAATTCCTTCTGTTGGATAATATGACCCTTTTGTATCCAAAATTTTCATGCTATCGCGTTTAGCAAAACACTTTAGATCTAGACTTTCGAATGTAATTTTTGGTAAGCTATCGAAACCGAATAGGTAATTACTGTTATTTGCAGCCCATACTGTTGAAGCAGATGTGTAGATTGCATTTTCTCTAAATAAACCATTACAAAAATTCAAGAAATCGGTAAATTTTTTCTTCTTTCTATTCTCTAATAGTCTATCAATAATCCCTTGCCAAGCTTCAAAACTTTGTTCCGTTTGAGTTGAATCGACAACAAAACTACCAACCGTAAATAAGTAATTTCTAAAATCAGGGAAAGCCCTAAGCTTCTTTTTAAGCATTTTATTTGTTGTCGCATAAACTCCTTTTCTCTGATTTTCTGAAAAGTAACCTCCATACCACACTTCTTCAAATTGCTTCATAAAGCCTTTACCTTCCTTACGTGCATCGACCAAAAAAGCCTCCATAGTATTAAAAAATTCAATAGAATCACTTGGAAAACTTTTAACACTCTGTGCTTTAAGTGAACTTGAATTGATTAATAATGTGCAGATAATTAAGAGTGATAACTTAAAAATAGCTGTTTTAGTCATAAGTGTTTATTGTTCTGTAAATTAAGTGATTTTGGACCTCTTATCAAAACCCATTCCAATCACTTAATTTTTCTTAAAATGCAAGCAACACCAATCATCAATTGATGTCTGAAGATTCAGTTTATAATTCATTTCATCCAAACAAGAGTTTAAGTCATCTGCATCATAAACAAAAAATCCACTTAAAAATAAATCTCCACCGTTTTTTAGTTTAGAATCATATACTTCCATATCTGCTAACAGTATGTTCTTGTTTATATTAGCTAACACTACATTATACTTTTGTTGAAGAGATTTAAGCAACGCTGCATCTCCCAAATATGAATTGACATTAGTGGCTTTATTCCTTTCTATATTCTCTTGAATATTTTCAAATGCCCATTCTTCAATATCGATGGCATCAACATTTAAGGCTCCTAGCATATCTGTTAAAATTGCCAAAACTCCTGTACCACTACCCATATCTAAAACAGTTTTATCTACAAAGCTAATGGTTGACATGGCTTTAACCATCATTTGGGTTGTCGCATGATGACCTGTACCAAAAGACATTTTAGGCTCAATAATAATTTCGTACTTAAAACCACTTTGCTTTTCATGGAAGGGAGCTCGAATAATACAAAAATCATTTATGGTCACAGGATCAAAAGATTCCTCCCATTGCTTGTTCCAGTTTTCTTTAGGAATTTCTATGGATTCGAAATCAATCTCAACACCTTCAAATTGAAGGTCCTCACAATACTTTTTTATATCTTCAGTATAATCTGTTTTAACGATAAAAGCTGACAAAATGCCTTCGTCTTCATTTTCTGTAAAGCTCTCAAATGGAAATTCTGCTAACTGTGCGATTAAAATCTCATTGTAAGGAATATAAGGGCTTACTTTAAATTTACATTCTGTGTAGGACATTTAAAAGGAATTTATAATTGCAGTAAAATTATCTGAATTTAATGATGCTCCTCCGATAAGGCCCCCATCGACGTCTTTCATACCAAACAATTCTTTTGCATTACTTGGTTTGCAGCTTCCACCATAGAGTATACTAATCTTGCTAGCAATATCAGTTGAGTATTTAGATTCTATCTCTTTTCTAATAAAAGCATGAACTTCTTGAGCTTGTTCTGAGCTAGCTGTCTCACCTGTGCCAATTGCCCAAACAGGCTCATATGCTATAACAATTTTAGAAAAATCCTCCTCATTTAGTTCAAATACAACTTTTAATTGTTCCTTAACAGTGTTAAAGTGATTTCCTGATTTTCTTTGCTCCAAATGCTCGCCAACACAAAATATTGGGTTTATACAGTTTTTTATTAAAGCCATGGTTTTGCCAAATAATTCAGCATCAGATTCTTTGTTGTATGTTCTTCTTTCAGAATGACCAACTAAACCATACGAAACATGCATCTCGCCAAGCATGTTGGCAGACACTTCTCCTGTAAATGCTCCGCTTGCTTCTGCATGATTATTTTGAGAACCTACTTTAACAGCACTATTCTTGCAAATATCTATTAAGCTAGATAAATGAATAAATGGAGGAATCACAATTATTTCTACATCTTCCTCGCTTTTGTTTTTGTCTATAATCTCCTGACACAAGTTTATACCGGAATTTAGGCTTTTATTCATTTTCCAATTTCCCGCAACAATTTTCTTTCTCATAAGCATTCTTAAATTCTAACTCTAGGGTCTAATACTCCATAAAGTATATCTACAATAATATTAACACAAACAAAAATAACTGCAATAATTAAAACAGAACCCATAACAATTGGTAAGTCATATTTTTCTAATGCATTTACAATTTCCCAACCTATTCCTTTCCAAGAGAAAATAATTTCGACAAATACGGCACCAGCCATTAGGCTAGCAAACATTCCAGATACAACTGTTAAGACAGGATTCAATGCATTTTGTAAAGCATGTTTTAAAATTATACTTTTAGAGCTTAAGCCTTTAGCTTTTGCAGTTCTTATATAATCTTTTGATAGTACGTCTAATAAAGAATTTCGACTCAGTTGAATTACTACAGCTAAGGGTCTTATTCCTAAAGTTAAGGCAGGTAAAACTAGATTTGCCCAATTGATGTACTCACCACGTCCAAGATCGTCTACCTCGTACAAACTTCCTGTCATATTTAAACCTGTAAATTCAGCTAAAACAAAACCGAATAACCAAGCAAAAATGATTCCTACAAAAAAGGAAGGCAGTGCCATACCTGAGGTAGCTATTAATAAGAGGAACCTGTCTATAATCGTATCTTTTTTTAATGCTGAGATAAGTCCTAAAAAGATTCCTAAAAAAGTTGCAATTAATATTGATGTTACGGCTAGAAAAGCTGTTTCAGGTAAACTATCAAATAAAATAGCAGATACTTTTTGTTGTGATTGATATGATTTTCTGAGGTATGGCTTTTTTATAACTAATTGAAAGTTCTCTACCTCAAGGAAAGCTTTTCCTCCGTACTTCGATTCCTCATAAAAACTAGCATCTTTACTATTTGCAGAATGATATGAAAGCGGCGACAAATCATTCAAGTACAAGGCGTATTGAGCAAATAAGCTTTTATCTAAACCAAGCTCTCTATTAATTTCTTTTATTGCGTCTTCATCTGCTCTTTGACCAAGCATCATTCTTGCAGGGTCTCCAGGTAGAATATTAAAGATAAAAAAGACCACTGTGATTACTCCGAAAAGAACCAAGAACCCGTAAGAAAGTCTTTTAAGTATAAATGATAACAAAGAGTTTATTTTAATTGGTCTATAGTAGGAACATCGTTTTCATGCCATTTCCCTACCACAGTTCCGTTTTGTAATTGCACAATCCCAGGATTAGACCTTACCATTGTTTTTAAAACAATTCCGTCTACAATTAAAAAATCGAAGCTTAAGTTATTAGTTTTAATGAACTTATCTTTTTGAGTGGCACCTGCTGAAGATAAACCATAAACTTTTAATCCCTTTGCTTTTGCTTGATTACTTAATTCATTTATTTCATTCAAGAATTCTGTATTGGCTAATGCAAGGTCATAACAAACTATCCATAATACATTAGGCTCGTTTAGTACTTCATCCGTAATATCAAAATCATCATGAGATAAAATAGATAAGTCTGTTATTTTAGCTACATCTCCTTCTTCAATTAACTTACTATCAGTGTTTGCCCATTCCCAATCTTTGTTCTCCCAAATTTTTGATTCATTAAACTCATTTCCTACAAACTCTTTTTCTTCACCTGTTTTAATATTCTTGTAAGTCAATACATTCTCATAAACAGGTGGCTGTGAACCTTCAGGCAAAGTCATTTGTTGAGGAAGGTTTTTGCCAATTGCATACGGTCTAAAATCTGCATAAGGTAAATGCTCGATTGCATAAAAAGAAAAAACTATGGATGCAATTAAACTTAAAACAGTTGCTGCCATTGCAGCTTTGTCTTTCAGGATAAATCTAAAAACAAGTACAGATCCCAAAACCACTAAAGTAAATGTGAATGGCGCCCACCAATCAAGCATAATTGATAAAGGAACCATAATTAAAAAAGAAACAATCCAATACAATAGATCTGAATTAATACTTTCCGATGGCTTAATAATCGATTTATTGAAGAAAATAACCAAAATAAAAACTAAAAGGATTATGTCCTTTACAAAAGAATCCCATGGTGTTAACGGAATAGCATCTCCAAAGCAACCGCAAGAACGTACAATTTCAAATATTGCGGATGCACCTGTAAGAAATGTAAAAAAGACGATCATTAGTAGCAAAGACCATGAAACTTCTTTCATTTTATAACCTACTAAAACTGCAATACCTAAAACAATTTCAATTACAACTAAAAATGAAGCAAGCGGCACAAGAATATCATGTATCCATGCCCAATCCATTCCAAATTCAACAAAATATTCTTCTAGCTTGTAAGAAAATCCCAAAGGGTCGTTGGCCTTAACTAAGCCACTAAATATAAATAAATTACCAACTAATATTCTTGAGAGATGTACTAAATACTTCATAATGAAATCAATTTTAATTGTTCTTTAACAAATTTATTAATGAATGTTTTTATTAATCAATAAATAACATCCTTTAACACTTATTCGTCTAACTTAATGAGTGCGAAAACAGCGTAATTAATCATATCCAAATAATTTGCATCTATTCCTTCAGAAATTAAGGTCTCTCCTTTATTGTCTTCAATTTGCTTAATCCTCAATAACTTTTGTAAAATCAAATCAGTTAAAGAAGAAATTCGCATTGATCTCCATGCCTCATCATAATCATGGTTTTTATGTTCCATAAGGCCTTTCGCAGTTGCTATATATTTTTTATAGTGATCTAAAGCAATTGCTGCATCCAGGTTAAGATCTTCGCTATAACCCATTTCCAACTGAACCAAAGCCATAACAGAGTAGTTTACTATACCAATAAATTCAGGTTGAATACCCTCATCTACCCTGCTCATTCCTTTCTCTTCTATACTTCTTATGCGCTTCGCTTTTATATATAATTGATCTGTTAATGAGCTAGTTCGCAATACCCTCCATGCACTGCCATAATCCTTCATTTTCTTTTCAAAAATATTTTGACAGGACTTAACCGCTTTATCGTATTGCTCCGAAGTATTCCCCATGCTTTTATTTAATTTTGATTCATGTTAATGAAAAACGAAAGTAACCACTTTAAGCCGAACTTATCCATTGATATCAATGGGTTTTTAATGGACTTTTCCACAACCAAAATAATGGGAATAGTTAACCTTACTCCCGATTCTTTTTTTGATGGTGGAAAGTTAAATTCTATTAAAGATATTTTATATCAGTGTGAGTTAATGCTATCTGAAGGCGCCGACATTCTTGATCTAGGAGCGTTTTCGAGTAGACCGGGCGCAGAAATGGTAAGTGAAGAAGAAGAACTAAAAAGATTGAACCCTGCATTAAAAGCTATAAAGAAAGAATTTCCCAAAGCCATATTATCCATAGATACTTATCGTTCGGAGGTAGCCAAACAATCGGTAGATATTGGAGCACATATTATCAACGATATTTCAGGTGGAAGCATGGATCCTAAAATGTTTGAATTTATTGGCAAGAACAAAGTCCCTTATGTCTTAATGCATATGCAAAATCAACCAAAGAATATGCAGGTAAAACCTAACTATAAAAATGTTGTTGCTGAAGTATACTCTTATTTTCATGATAAAATAACCTTGTTAAAGTTATTTGGGGCATTGGATATTATACTGGACCCTGGTTTTGGATTTGGAAAGAACTTAAGCCATAATTACCAGTTACTTAAACATATAAGCTATTTTAAAACACTAGATTGCCCAATTTTGGTAGGAATAAGCAGAAAACGCATGATTCAAGAAGTAATTCACGAAAAATCAGAACAAGCATTAAATGGTACAACTGCTGCAAACACCGTCGCCACTCTGTTGGGTGCTCAAATATTAAGGGTTCACGATGTAAAAGAGGCAAAAGAAGCAGCATCTATTGTTGACTTTATGCAAAAGCAGTAATATTGTTAGCGTGTTAAATCTTATGAACATACCCATTGCATTTATTAGTATTCGTTGGTTAGATATTGTCGACATTCTATTTGTTGCCATTCTTTTGTACCAACTCTACAAATTAGTAAAAGGAACAGTTGCTATTAGAATTTTTATTGGAATCTTATCAATCTACCTATTTTGGAAATTAGTTTCTGCAATGCAAATGGAACTGCTATCTGAAATCTTAGGACAGTTTATTGGTGTTGGGGTTTTGGCATTAATTATAGTTTTTCAGCAAGAAATTCGGCGATTTCTGCTTTTAGTTGGATCTCAAAGTTCGTTTGCAGGACCTGGTTTTATTAAAAAAATATTGCGTTGGTCTAATAATTCTGAGGAAACAGAACAACTCAATCAAACAGCAATATTAAAGGCTTGTTTTAATCTGTCAAGAACTAAAACAGGGGCCCTGATAATTATTACAACAGATACAGAATTAAAGTATCATGCCGCAACCGGCGAGCAATTGGATGCAATTTTAAGTACAGGTCTTTTAGAAAATATCTTTTTTAAAAATAGTCCTATGCATGACGGTGGAGTTATAATATATGAGAACAGAATTAAAGCTGCACGTTGCATTTTACCTGTATCTGAAAATCCAGACATCCCTTCTCATTTTGGGTTAAGACATCGTGCTGCTATTGGTATAACTGAAAATTCAACTGCTTTCGCAATTATTGTTTCTGAAGAAACTGGAAAAATAGCTGTAGCAGAAAGAGGGAAATTAGATGATAATTTAAATACCGAGCAATTAAGGGTTCGTCTTGAGAATCATTTTAACTTAGAAGAATAGCCTTAATTCTTAAGGCCAAACCAAGTAAACGGTCAAAATAAGTAAAACACTTACTTTAATCCATTTTACTGCTTTCCAAAAACTTGGCGAAGATAATGGCCTTTTTAATTGAGATGCTAGCAAAGCGAAGCTTGAAAATGTTAGAAAGCCCGTAATCATAAAAATTCCACCTAGAACTATCAGTTGAATTGGTTCTGACCAGGCTTCTTTTGTATCTACAAATTGTGGTAAAAAGGCAATAAAAAACAAGGAAACTTTTGGATTAAGAACATTCATAATAAAACCGGTTCTTATTATCCTATACCCTTTAGTTCGTTCCGAATTATCGCTATTTAAGTGGATTGGTTTTTCTTTAAATGCTCCATATGCCATATAAAGCAGATATGCAGCACCTAAATATTGTATAACTTGAAAGGCTAATTCTGATTGTTTTAAAATCAAAGAAACACCCGTTGTAGCAGCGATTGTATGAATAAAGATCCCAGAATTTAAACCGAATGATATGAGAACACCGTTTCTAGCTCCTTTTGCTATACTCTCTGTAATTACAAAAATATTGTCAGGCCCTGGCATAGCTGCCATAAATAGGGATGCAATTACAAAAGATACTAATGTTGATGATTCCACTAAAGAATGTTTAATTGCCAATATCCAACATCTACTTTTTTATCGAACTTAATAGCAATTCCTGGAAAATGTGCAACCTTAATAAATCCCATTTTTTCATGTAATCCAACACTACCTGCATTAGGTAATGTGAGACAACCAATAGCAACACGATACCCAAGTTTCTTTAATTCTGATATTAAAACTCGGTATAATTGTGTACCAAAACCTTTCCCTTTTACGCTAGGATCTATGTAAATAGTCGTTTCCACTGTTAAACTATATCCATGTTTGGCTTTCCATTCAGATGCGTAAGCATAACCAACAACTTTGCCTTCATTTTCTACAACTAGAAAAGGAAATGACTTTTTAATTTTTGCGAGTTTACTAGAAAATGCTTTGGGACTTGCTTTTTTAATATCAAGGGTTGTATTGCTTTTTTCTACATAGTAATTATAGATTGCAAGCAACTGAGGTGCATCTTTTATATCGAAGTTCCGAATCATAGTTTTACGCTCTGATTTTGCCGTGCAACATTAAAACCATTTGATAATACGGTAGAATAGGCTTCAGAGTTTATATCTAATAAAGGATTGGTATGATTTAAATGAATAAAATAAACCTTTAACTTTTCCGCTTTCGATAGATTCTTAAATAATTCCATACTCTCAATTACAAATGGATGTGGTATTTCTGAAATATCTCTGTTGTTGATTTCTACCCCATCATAAAAAGTAGCATCTAGAAATGCGTAATCTACTTTCTCTAACCATTTAACAATACTTTCATCCCACTTGTTCCATTTATCAATATCTGGAATAAATAATGCTTTTTTATTGGGACCATTAATTAAATAGCCAACAGTTTCTGAAAACTCATCTCGATGTGGAACCCAAATTGGAATCACAGAAAGGTTGGTTTCTAATTGAATTTGTTCCAAACTATCTATTTGATTGATTGAAATATTTTTCAAATTGCACAATTGAGACCAAGGTCCATTTGTTTTTAAAAAATTCGACATTCGTGGCATTGCGTAAACATTAACCTCTTTTGCACCAAGCGCTTCTCTTCCAAAATACATTAAACCTGTGTAATGACCTATGTGCGCATGAGTTAAAAAAACTGCATCAGGTAAAATTTGAGTTGAATCAGCAAAGCTTTTGCTTAAGGTATTTATTTGCTCCGCAATATCAGGTGTAGCATCGAATAAATATGTTTTTTGATTGTTATAATCTACAAGGCCAATACTGCTTACGAATCTAGAACTTTTTGGATTGCTAAAAAGTTTTTTACAACAGTCTTTTTGACAAGCAATTTGTGGTGAGCCGGCATCTTGAGCTGTTCCAAGAACAATTAATTCTACGCCCTGGGCTGTGTTTTCAAAACCATCCACATTGCTTGAAGGATAATTACAAGAGCTTGTAATAGCAATTAAAAGAAATAATGTCCAATAATTTATAAAATAAAAACCCTTCAATTTAACTAGCTATTTTTATTGCTTTTAAAAGTAACAAATCATCTGCATGATTCGTCGTAGATATATGAGTTTGAAAAAGCACTTTGTAAGTATATTGCTAATTATTGTATTTACAAGTACTTATGCCCAGAATAAGTGTAAAATATATGGACTTGTTTTAGATCAACAAGATGAACCAATACCTTTTGCAAGTATCTACATTCCTGAACTTTCTGCCGGCTTTATGGCAAATATTGATGGAAGTTACCAACTAAGTTTACCTTGTGGTAGGTATGATATTGTTTTTCAGTGTATTGGATTTAAAGCAAAACAAGTTAATATAGATTTATCTGAAAGGCAAACTGATTATAATGTTAAGTTAAATATTCAACCTGTAAATATCAATCAGGTTAGTGTTAATTCAGACAGTGAAGACCCGGCTTACAACATTATTCGTAAGGCGATGGTAATGGCTCAATATTATAAAAAACATATTAGAGCATATGATTGTGATGTTTATGTAAGGAGCTATTATGATGTAGATAAAATACCATATCTCGCTGAAAAATTAATGAGCGAAGAAGATCTGCGAGATGTAAAAGTTGGCAATATTTATGAAGCCCTACTCCACTACTCCTATGAATACCCTAATCAAATCAAAGAGAAGATTTTGCATGTAAAAACCGGAGATAACGACACTAACAAAACTGGCTCTAATTATATTAATCTTGGATTTTACAATTTAGGCGGTCCTACCATTATTAATCCTTTAAGTAAAAATGCATTCTCAGTTTACGAATTTGAGTTTATTAACTCTTATGCTGAAAACAATCGTTTAGTGAATAAAATAAAAATTACTCCTAAAAGAAAAGGTAATGACCTTATGGAGGGTTTTATTTTTATAAATGAGGACACATGGAATATTAACACTGTCGATGTTAAATTTAAACAACAATTAATAGAAGTAGCCTACAAACAGATTTATTCTGAAGTTGAGCCAAATGCTTGGATGCCTATAAATCATGATATTAAAGTGGAGTCTGAGCTAGTTGGATTTAGAGTTAACTTTCAATACCTCGCTTCACTTAGCAACATAAATGTTAGCACGGATAGTATTGTCGATTTAAAAATTCAACAAACTCTAAAACAAAATAATACTGATGTCGAGAAAATTAAAACTGAAATAATTAAAGCTAGAGAAGGTAAAGAGTTAAGCAAAACAGAAGCTAAAATTAATACCTTAATTCAAAAGGAAGATTTGAACAAAAAGGAAACCTTAAAGCTTGTAAGGCTAATAAAAAGACAAGAAGCAGCCGAGAGTTATAAAACGGAAGAAGACCTCGAAATTTCTAGAAATTTTGAATCGGAGTATGCTGATTCTGCATTTGTTACTAGCGATAGCTTATGGAATAAGTTGCGAAAAATCCCATTATCGTTTAAAGAAACAGAGCTTTATGTTGCACGAGACTCTCTTAATTTAATAATTAGTGGAGATACTATTATAAATGAAGAAAGAAGACTTATAGCAAACCTATTTGTATTTAATGGATTTATAAAAACAGGAAATAAGCAAGAGCGACTTCAACTACCTGGATTGTTTAGACAGCTTCGTTTAAACTTTAATACAGTTGATGGTATCACAATAGACAAAATACTATTTAACTATCGTCGAAACTACTCCGAAGGAAGGTTTTATAGTATTGAGCCTCGATTTGAATTTTTATTAGCCCGTCCGGGAAGCAATAAAGAGATTGCCTTTCAATCTATTTACAATGCAAAAACAAGGGCCGGATTTAATATTAATGCAGGAAAAGTAAGTGAGGACTTTAACCGTGAACAAGGAATTGAACCCTTCTTTAACACAATTTCGTCCTTAATTTTTGAAGAGAACTACAAAAAAATATTTCAGAAGGAATTCATTCGTATAAACCATCAATTTGATATAAGAAATGGACTTAGCCTGAGTTCAACTTTAGACATAGAATCCAGAACTCAAAAGCAGAATAATAGCTCATTAACCTTTTTTAATTGTAAATATAGAAGTTACACAAGTAATGTGCCCTCTAATTTTGAGGTATTATTAAATGATGATTTACTCGAAAATCATCAAGCAACAAATTTTAGTGCTGAGTTATCCTATACTCCAAAATATTTTTATCGGTTTAGGAATGAACAAAAAGAGATGCTATTCTCTAATTTCCCTACTTATAAATTAAAGTATACACAGGGATTAAACAATGTTATGGGAAGTGACAATGAGTTTTATTTGCTAGAATTTTCTATACAGCAATCAAGAAAGTATAAACTAATTGACAAGATCAGCTATTTTGCCGGTGCAGGTAAGTTTTTGGGAACACAAAGCAATTACTTCGCTGATTATAAGGACTTCGCTACTACTCCATTCTTCATTTCGGGTCAGCGTGATACTTATAGCTTTAGATTACTAGATTATTATTCATTTAATGCAAATGAATACTATTTACAAGGTCATTTCTCTATAGAAGACAATGCCTTATTATTAAAAAGACTTCCAGGTCTTAACGAAACAAGTTTAACTGAAGAATTGCATTTTAACTATTTATACACGGAGCAAGAGAAGCATTTTTATGAGTTTGGTTATTCAATTAATAGAATCCTATTATTTATGAATTTAGAAACCTTTATAAGCTTTGAAAACCATAAACATAACGCAACTGGCTTTAGGCTGAGTTTACAATTTTAAAAATTATTGTAGATGTCAATGCTTAAAAAAAGGAGACTAAATCTCCTTTTCAATTTTGTAATTATTTCTGTTGGGTGAGTTTCGAGAAACCATTTCTGCAAGAAAGCCTGCTAAAAACAACTGTACTCCCATGATCATAGAAACTAAACCAATATAAAATTGGGGTATTTCTGTAACCAACCTAGCCTTTTGCCCAATTGCAACATGATAGATTTTATCTGCTCCAATATATGCAGCCAAAATAAAGCCAAAAGCAAACATGAAGGTTCCCATTAAACCAAATAAGTGCATTGGTTTTTTACCAAACTTGCCAACAAAGGTTATTGAAAGTAAATCCAAAAAACCATTGATAAAACGTTCTAAACCAAACTTTGTAACTCCGTATTTACGTTCTTGGTGCTGAACAACCTTCTCACCTATTTTCTTAAAACCCGACCATTTCGCAATTGCAGGAATATATCTGTGCATTTCTCCATACACTTCTATATTCTTTATCACAGCATACTTATAAGCTTTTAATCCGCAATTGAAGTCATGAAGATAAATGCCCGTCATTTTTCTGGTTGCCCAATTAAACAACTTTGTAGGTATTGTTTTTGAAAGTGGATCGTATCGTTTCTTCTTCCAACCAGAAACCAAATCATAACCTTCTTCAGTTATCATTTTATACATTTCTGGTAATTCATCAGGGCTATCTTGTAAATCGGCATCCATAGTAAAAACTACTTTACCATTTGCTGCAGCAAAACCCGTATTTAGCCCTGCAGATTTACCATAATTCCTTCTAAATTTTATACCCTTTACATTCGAATCTTTTTTTTGAATTGATTCCACAATCTCCCATGAATTATCAGTAGAACCATCGTCTACAAAAACAACTTCATAAGAAAAGTGGTGCTCGTTCATCACTTTAATTATCCATTCGTGTAATTCTGGAAGAGACTCTGCTTCGTTATAAAGCGGTATTACTATCGATATATCCTTCAAATCTTAAACTTAAGCTTCTTCTATGTCATCAAAAACCTTCTCTTCCTTTTTTAGGAATAAAGCTAAAATTGCGGCCAACACAGCCAAACCAATATAAGTCATAAACATAGATTGAATTTGTGCTCCCGGCTTAAACTTATCTCCTACTTTCTCAAGCTCAGCCATTGTTTGATCAAGAGCTTCATCAGGAACTCCAAAGCCTTCCATCATAGACATGGTATTTTCAATAATAGCCTCTGTCATGTTTGCAGCTAAGTCAGGATCGATGACATTATATAATAGAATATTAAAAATTGTAGAAACTGTGAAAAGTGCAATTGAACAAATCCAAATGAACAAGAACATTTTACCATAAAGGGCAACATTGTTATTAGACTTTCTCCATTTTATACCGCCGTAAATTAAACAGCCTAAGATACTAATAAGCACAATTGCACTGGATGCATAGCTTACCATTGTTTCAACTCCCATAACATAAAGAAGCATTGTTATTACTATTTGAATTAAGCCAAAAATGGCTCCCATTTTAAACGCGTCTGTCGCTAAAGCTTTATTGTCTATCATCTTATTTTAGTTTTAGTATGTGTAACAAATATATCAATTCTATGGGGCTAAAATTTCATAAAATTTAAAAATAAAATGCTTGTCCACATATAGTAGTTTATGTACTTTTGCGATGGGTAAGTCTTGTACGACCAGCTCCTATTGAATCCCCCAGGACCGGAAGGTAGCAAGGGTAGATGGTTGTAGCGGTGCGATATAAGTAGCTTACCCATTTTTTATGCCCCATTTTTTGCTATTTTAGAGTTATGAAAAACCAAATCATAAGTCTATTTGCAGTTTCACTACTCTTCTGCTCCTGTCAAGAAAAGCCAAAAGATTATATAAAGCAAATAAATCCTGAAAACTACTACCCAGATATAAGCCAAGGTGTTACTGTAAAACAATCAAATGAAGGTATTAAGAAAATAGACTCTGCTTTAAACGCTAATACTTTAAATAAATATTTACCAAAAGTTTGGGTTACTGATAAATTCGGAAAAAAAATAAACCTTCAAGCAGAAATTGAGGAGAACACCCTCTTAACGTTTAATAGTATCCACTGTTCATTTTGTAAAATTGCTTTTTTTGAGCTATTACCTTTAGTAATGGATAGTCTTAAATCACGAAAAACAGTAAATTCTATTTACCCAATATTAAGTTCTCGTGGATTATCTAATAAAAAGGATTCAATTATTCATTCAAACTATAAATTTAGAATGGATACCCTTTACCCTAATTACTATACTATTGATTTGTTAGAAGAAAATAAATTGAACATAATTGCCAATCCATTCTTTTTATATTTAAATAGTGAACAGCAAGTTACAGCCATTAAAACAGGTGTAAACCCTGACGATCCCATGGCTTTGTACAAACAAATTGTTGAGAATTTGGAGTTAGACAAATAAACCAATACACACTATGATGAAACGAATAACACTCTGTATCTTAACTTTTTTTATCTTTAAGTTCTTATGCTATTCACTCCCTTGGCGGAATGATATCTTACAAGTATTTGGGTTCAGGTACACAGTATGAATTACAATTAGATTTATATTTTGAATGCTTACCAAGTACTGTCGGTCATGATCTTATGAGCAGTATTGGCGTTTATGATAGCGCAGGAATTTCCGTAGACTTTTTTAATATTCCTGCCGACACATCAACTATTGTTACAGTAACTGATAGTTGCAATGGAATTTGTATCCGTAAAGTAAGCTATATCGATACGGTTAGTTTTTCTTTTCAAGCAACCGGAGGTTACGTATTTCGCTATGAGCGGTGTTGTTTTTCTACAACATTAACAAACCTGCAAAACTCAGGTAGCATTGGGTTCGGGCTTATTACCAACTTTTTTTATACCGGATCTAATACTCCAAATAACAGTTCACCAACATCTAATAGTAGTAGTGGTTTTATTGTTCAGAATAATCAAGCATTTAGTCTAGATTTTTCAGCTACAGATCCGGACGGTGATCAGTTGACTTACACCTTTACAAGTACTCCCCAATATTTAAGTCAATTTAGTCCTAAACCCTTAAACCCATCTTTTAATCCAAATGGTTGCATCAGTTTATCTGGTGGGTATAGTAATAGCATGCCTATAGCTAGTTCTAGTTCGAATCCTGCAATACTATACCCTACAACTGGTATTTACTCAGGCACACCTGTTTTAAATGGTTTGTTTATTATGACCGTTTTAATTACTGAAACTAGAAATGGCTCTACGATTGGAACTTCAACGAGAACAATACCATTAGCAGTTAGTCCTTGCTTGGTTAGTTCTATTGGTAAAAACGAAGTGATTTCAAAAAACAAAGTATTTCCAAACCCAATTCTAAACCGTTTTAAAATTCAATCCCAATCAAAATTAGAAAGAGTTTATATTCAAGATTTCAAAGGAAAAATCTTAAAAGAATTAAATTTAAATAACAATGAATTTGAACTAACTGATTTACCTTCGGGCATATATTTACTTCGACTTGAATCAAAAGCAGGAACAGAAACAAAAAAAATAATTAAACAGTAGTTTTTCAGTTTCTAATTAGTTCTCAAATAATATTAACAATTGGCTTTTTGCTTATGGTTAAAATCAATCATTGCTGTACTTTTGTGGAAACACAAAAAAAACAATACATGAAGTTCTTCATAGATACAGCAAACTTAGATCAAATTAAAGAAGCACAAGACCTTGGAATATTAGACGGTGTTACTACTAACCCATCTTTAATGGCTAAAGAAGGTATTAAAGGTGCCGAAAATGTAAAACAACACTATATTGATATTTGCAATATTGTTGATGGTGATGTTAGTGCAGAGGTTATTTCAACTGATTATGAAGGAATTATTAAAGAAGGTGAAGCTTTAGCAGCATTACATGAGCAAATTGTAGTTAAAGTTCCTATGATAAAAGATGGGGTTAAAGCAATTAAGTATTTCTCATCAAAAGAAATAAGAACAAATTGTACCCTAATTTTTAGCGCTGGACAAGCTTTATTAGCTGCCAAAGCCGGAGCAACATACATTTCTCCATTCTTAGGAAGATTAGATGACATCTCAACTGATGGAATCAATTTAATTCAGGAGATTAGAACCATTTTTGATAATTATTTATACGATACAGAAATACTTGCTGCATCGATAAGGCACCCTATGCATATTATTGATTGTGCTAAAATTGGTGCAGATGTTATGACCGGACCATTAAGTGCAATTACTGCTATGCTTAACCATCCATTAACTGACATTGGACTAGAGAAATTCTTAGCAGATCACGCTAAAAACCAATAAATGCTAATTAAGCTTTATAATGATAATCCGAATCCAAAGACTTTAAAACAAGTTGTGGATTGCTTAAAGAAAGGAGGACTAGTAATATATCCTACTGATTCTGTTTATGCTTTGGGTTGTGATATTAACAATAAAGCTGCTATTGAAAAAGTTGCAAGAATAAAGGGGATTAAAGCAGATAAGGCTGATTTCTCCTTTGTTTTTTACAACTTAAGTCATATTTCGGAACACACGCAACAATTCGACAGTAGCGTATTCAAAATATTGAAAAGAAACCTTCCGGGTCCTTTTACATTTATTTTACCTGCAAACAAGTCAATAGCCAAGTTATTTAAAAACAAAAAGAAGACATTAGGAATTCGTATTCCTGATAATAACATTTGTAGAGAAATTGTAAACCTTTTAGGGAGTCCGATTATTTCAACATCTATTTATGACGAGGATGATGTAATTGAATATACTACTGATCCTGAACTAATTCACGAGAAGTACGAAGACCTTGTGGATATTGTTATAGATGGGGGTTATGGAAATAACGAGGCTTCTACCGTTGTTGATTTAACAAAAGGTTACCCTGAGATAATTCGACAAGGAACTGGCGAACTAATAGATTAGGTTTCGTTTACAAAAATTTCATGTAATTCCATGACTTGCGGAAGTAAAGAATCTAGATCCTCATTCATTAAGATAAAATCAGCCAATTTATTTCTTTCTTCATCGGTGTATTGAAAACGCATCCTTTTCATTACTTCCTCTTTTATAGACTTATCCCTTTTGATTACTCGCTCCATTCTTACTTCTTTAGGAGCAAATACATTAATAATTTTATCTAAATCATGGTAATATCCCGATTCAAATAGTATGGCAGCCTCCTTAAGTGTATAAGGACTAGATTCATTTTTTACACACCACTTTTCATATTTCGCTTGAACTTTAGGATGAACTAAGTTTACTACATTTTCCATTGCAGTTGGATCAGAAAAAACTAAACTCGCTAATCTTGGACGGTCTATTTCTCCATTTGAATGAAACATATCTTGACCGTAAAGTTTTTTTATCTCTGCCCTAACCTCTTCATCTTCGTTTAATATTTTTCTACCTTCTTCATCCGATGAAAAAATAGGAACACCTAAATTTCTAAACATATTACAAATGGTACTTTTTCCACTTCCTATTCCTCCTGTTATTCCAATTTTTAACATTTTATTTTCTTAAAATAAATTCTACACGATCAGGTTCTACACGAATTAATTTTGCATACTTAGGCAAGCCTTCTATGCGCACGGGCAATTTGTTTGCTCCTTTATCTCGACTTGTTTTGTAATATACTTTTGCTTGCACTAAACTATTATCTAAGTTTTCGTATAAACTGATTGGAACCAAAACTTTAACAGTAACTTTTGAGGGGAATGTTTTTAAATCTGTTTTTGAAGAACTGGTTTCAATTTCTAAATCTAATTCTATTTCCTTTTCAGTAAACTTTTCAACAGGAATAGAAGCACTTACAATCTCCTCTTCTAATTGAAGACCGTTTATATTTTCAGGAACAACTATTTTAAGTTCAATTTTTGAAGAGTCATCAAGTTCAGAAGTTTCAAATTCTTCAGTATATAATACTTGTAAGGTGTCGATAAACGACTTAGGGCCAGATACTTTTACCATTTTAGGATTAACAGTCACCTCTCCTCTAAGTTGATAGCCAGACTCCAAGTCAACTTCTAATCGAGTAATAACCGCTACCTTCTTTGAAATTCTACGTTGAGTTTTAAAATAAATGCTATCTGGCTTTAAGTATTGTAATTGAATATCCTGATCTAAACGGTCGTCAATATCTTCTCTAAGCCTCTTAATTTCTATGTAATAGGTATTCTTTTGTTTTGTCGGACGAGCCGATTTCAAATCTATTTCTAAAGCCTTTTTATTTAAAGAAAACTGTTCTCCAATCAACTCATAACCACTACCAAACACTTGACCCTTCACAGCCAAAGGTGGCTCTTCAACCAAAATAAAATCATTAGAGTAGCCAACATACTCTATAGGAAAACTAAGGTCAGTTGTATAGTTTTTTGAGAGTGATGATAAAAACCAAAAAAATACCGAGAGCATCAAGCAAAAAGAGAAGATAGTAGCTTTTTGACTGAGCTTTACCTTCCCTTCTTTTGATTCTAAAAAAAATCTTTTAAATGACTTTATCACGGAATTGCTTTATTACGTGAAAATAGGAATAATTCTAATTATTTAGAATTACTGTAGAACAATTACTTTGCTGTTCTCTGTGCTGAATCTTTTGCATCAAATGCAGCAGAAACAGCAGACTTCTCTACTTTCAAAATCATACTTGCAGCTACTTCTAGCATTACAACGTTATCTTTCACGTCAGTAATTTTTCCATGAATTCCGCCAACAGTAGTTACTTTATCACCTTTTGCAAGATTTTCCCTAAACTGTTTTTGCTCTTTCTGCTTTTTTAATTGCGGTCTTATCATAAAAAGATAAAACACTACTACGATTAAAATCAATGGAACAAAATCCATAATTCCGCCTTGACCTTGTCCTTGCCCTAATAAAAAGACAGTTAATAAATTATTGTGCATTTGTTGTTGTTTCTGGAGTTAAAATTTCGCCTTTAATGGCTATTACTTTTGTATTTGGCATTGTGTTAGCTACCAAGGTAACTGTTTTATGTTGTCTTCCTGATTTTCCGTTGCTATCAAAGACCACTTCTATTTCAGCTTCATCACCCGGAGCAATTGGTTCTCTTGGCCAAATTGGAACTGTGCATCCACAACTACCTGTAGCATTTGAAATAATCAAATTAGACTTTCCTATATTTTTAAAACGAAACATGTGTTTTACCTTCTCTCCTTGTGAAATTGTCCCAAAGTCAAAAACTTCTTCTTCAAACTCAAAATCTGGTAAATCTTCAGTATTTATTTCGTCACTTGAAGCAGATACCGGGTTATTAATAATATCAGTTGTTATTTCTGTCGAATTATCTTCTGCTGCAGATTGATCACATGCAACTGCTCCTATTATAAGAACTCCACTTAAAATTAAAATTGTTTTATTCATTTTATAAATCATTTATTGCATTAAACCTCTTCCGGTCTTTTTTAGTTTATTTTCTTTTTTAAATTCTGAAAGTAATTTATCTAAAACACCATTGATAAAGACCTTACTCCTTGGTGTGCTAAACATTTTAGATATTTCGATATACTCATTTAAAGTAACCTTAATGGGAACAGATGAAAAATGTAAAAACTCTGTAATTGCCATCTTCATAAATAATACATCAAGAGTTGCAATTCTATCTACTTCCCAATTCTGAGTTTTAGAATCAATTAATTTACTATTCTCCTCATTATTAGACACTGTTCTTCTGAACAAGTTTTTTACAAAACGCTCATCATCATCTTCATCCTTCCACATGGGAGGAATTGTTTTGTAATTCGTTTCAGATTTAATCTTACCTAAATAACGAATTGCCATATGAATTGCATAATCGCAATCCTCATAGTCCCAATAAATACTCCTTTCTTGAAATGAAGTATAGACATCATCATTATCTAATATAAATTGTGTCATTACTTTTTCTACAAACTTTCTATCATTTGTTGGTTTATCATCAGATTCAAGGAAGTTGGCGTAAAGCGAACTTGCCTTTAGATTCTTCCAGATTTTCTTAAGCGTATCTCTGTCTTCCTCGCTTGCCCAAGAAATCTTACGGTCTTCTACTAATCTTTGTAATTGAGCATTTTCGCGTAAAGCTTTTATCATAAAGCTGTCTACAAACTTCCGATTGGGGTTTAAATCAGATTCAGTTGGCAAGGCTTTATTTCTAGCTTCTTCCATCTGTACTTCGGCTAGATCGGCTATTTCAATAGGTAGAATTAAGAAGTGTAAATACAAGTCGTAAACCCTATTAATACTATGCATTAAACCTTTTTCGGTTTTAGCTACGTCAGCATTTTCAGATTGAAAAAAGCCATACAAAGCTTGCATTACTTTAACTCTAAGGAGGCGTCTATTAAGCATGTATTATCTAGACTGTTTTAAACGTCCAACTGATTCGATTCTTCTTTTCGCAATTTCTAATGCAGCTTTATGTGTGGTAATGTTTTCAACATTTGCAGTTTTAAAAATATCTAAAGTTGTGTTATAAATATTTTCTGTTAACTCCATTGCTCTTGCTTGAGAAATATTCTCAACCTCACGATATACATTAATCAATCCACCAGCATTAATTAAAAAATCAGGAGCATATAGAACGCCTTTTTCTTTTAATTTTTGGCCGTGGATAATTTCGTCTTTTAATTGATTGTTAGCTGCACCTGCAATAATCGAGGCTTTTAACCTTCCGATTGTGTTGTCATTGATAGTAGCACCTAAAGCACAAGGTGCATAAATATCCATATCTACATCATAAATACTATCTCCTTCAACTGTTGTTGCCCCGTAATTTTTAGCTACTTGATTTGCTCTATCAGTATTAATATCAACTAAAGTAATAATGGCTCCTTCTTTAGCTAAGTGTTTAACAAGAGTTTCTCCAACATGACCTACACCCTGTACGGCAACCTTTTTACCACCTAGGTTATCAGAACCATACAATTCTTTAGCAGCTGCTTTCATTCCCATGTATACTCCATAAGCAGTTACAGGAGAAGGGTCACCACTGCCACCTAAAGAAATTGGTAAGCCAGAAACATGTTTCGTTTCCATATTAACATACTCCATGTCTTGAGGGCTGATCCCTACATCTTCTGCAGTTATATACTTTCCACTTAAGCTTTCAACAAACTTTCCGAATCTTCTAAATAAGGCTTCTGATTTCTGTGTATATGAATCACCAATGATAACGGCCTTACCTCCACCTAAATTCAATCCACTGATTGAAGCTTTAAAGGTCATTCCTCTAGAAAGTCTTAAAACATCATTTAATGCTTCTAACTCATTGTTATACATCCACATCCTTGTTCCACCTAAAGCAGGACCCAATGTAGTATTGTGTATTGCAATAATAGCTTTTAAGCCTGTTGCTTGATCTTGACAAAATACTACTTGCTCATGATCATACATAGCCATTTTCTCTATAACTGGATTATTATCCACCGTCATTTCCTTTACATCGATTTCCGCTTCCATTCTCTAAATTATATGTATTAACAAATATCTTTATCCTATTTTTGTAAAGAACCAAAAAAATTCCTCTAATTGGGGTGCAAAAGTATCTATAAATATTAAGTTTTAAAAGAGTAAAAAGCTCAATGAAATCGTTAAAACACCTCAATAAATACCTTTGGAAATATAAATTTAGATTGATTCTAGGTATTGTATTTGTTGTAGTGTCTAACATATTTGGCATTTATCCAGCACAAATAATTAGAGAGGCAATAAATACTATTGCAAGTTCTGATGAGATGGCTCAATATCTTGAAAAAGAGGATGGTAAAGTTGTTGAATATGAGTCACAAATTGAGTTTATTACAAATTATACAGGAATATACACTTTAGGTGAAAGAATTCTCTTTTTTGCTTTTTTGGTTATCGCTTTAGCTCTTGTAAAAGGCTTGTTTACTTTTTTTATGAGACAAACCATTATTATAATGTCTCGATTAATCGAATATGATTTAAAAAATGAGATTTATAAGCATTATCAAGAGCTTAGTTTGTCGTTTTACAAGAAGAATAATACAGGGGACATTATGAACCGTATAAGTGAAGATGTTACCAGAGTTAGAATGTATTTAGGACCGGGAATTATGTACACCATTAACCTTATTGCATTATTTACTTTGGTAATTGGTGTTATGCTTAACACCGATGTTGAACTTACACTATATGCCTTAGCTCCACTTCCGGTTTTATCTGTGCTAATTTATTATGTAAGTAATAAAATAAATAAAAAAAGTGAAAGTGTCCAGGAGCAATTATCGATGCTCTCTACCCTATCTCAAGAAAGCTTTTCGGGTATTCGAATTATCAAATCCTTTGTAAAGGAGAGATACATGAACAAAACCCTAGATAAAACTGCAGAAGGTTATAAGGACAAAACGTTAGACCTTGTTAAGCTTGAAGCTTTTTTCTTTCCAATTATGTTAATGCTTATTGGTTTAAGCACAATTTTAACTGTTTATATTGGCGGAATGAAAGTAATAAAAGGAGAAATAAGCCCAGGTACAATAGCTGAGTTTATTATCTACGTAAACCTGCTTACATGGCCTGTAGCAGCATTAGGTTGGGTTACCTCATTGGTTCAGCGTGCTGCGGCATCTCAAAAAAGAATTAATGAATTTTTAAATAGTGAAACTGAAATAAAAAACACAAATAATAGGCCAAGTGATATCAAGGGAGAAATCGTTTTTAAAAATGCTTCATTTATTTATCCCGATTCAGGCATAAAAGCATTAAAAAATATCAATTTTAAAATAAGTCCGGGAGAAACATTAGCAATTATAGGTAAAACAGGATCTGGGAAATCGACGATTGCAGATTTAATATGTCGCTTATTTGATGCTAGTGAAGGAGAAGTTAAGGTAGATGGAATAAACATTAAAGATGCAAATCTTAATAGTTTAAGAAGCTCGATTGGCTATGTTCCTCAAGAAGTTTTCTTGTTTTCTGATTCCATAAAGAATAATATTTCCTTCGGAATTACAGATGGCTCAGTTGACCAAGAGGCTATTGAAAGAGCTGCAAAAGAGGCGGCAATTTATTCTAATATAGAAGGCTTTCCTAAGAAATTCGAAACCGAACTAGGTGAACGTGGGATTACGTTATCAGGTGGACAAAAACAAAGAATATCTATTGCCCGTGCAATTATTAACAGACCTAATATTTTGATTTTTGATGACTGCTTATCTGCAGTTGATACTGAGACTGAAGAAACCATTCTGAATAACCTAAAAGAAATTATGGTTCAGAAAACAGCCGTTATTATAAGTCATCGGATTTCATCTGTAAAACACGCTAATAAAATTTTGGTAATGAATGATGGAGAAATTGCAGAACATGGCAGCCATGACGAGTTGATAAAATTAGAAGGCCTTTACTACGAAACCTACCAAAAGCAATTATTGGAAGAGCAAGAGCAGGAGAATTTCTAAGGATTATTAATTATTCTCTTTTGCACATTTAGCCAAAAAAATGATTAATTGATTTCGAAATATGGACTTAGGAGGTTTAGGTATGATGAGGGGATTTAAATCTTCTCAGAAAATGAATAAAGATCAACTAAAGAACAAAAGACGTTCTGCAAAGTCAATTTCTATTGGGTTTCCAGAAAAAGCCCAAATAATTGATAAACCTTATGATGAGGAACAGAAAGCCGCTTTTAAAAAAGAATTTGACTTAAAAAAACAAAAGGAAAAACGACAGAAGTTAATTTTTATAGGAGTCCTGACTTTAATTAGCTTAGTAATTTTCACATTATTATTTTTATAAATTATTGGAAGATAATGACAAAAAGGAACAAAGTATTCATAGCCACATCATTAGATGGATACATAGCTGATAAAAAAGGAGGAATAGATTGGCTACATAGCATTCCTAATCCGGATTTAAATGACATGGGCTATAAAGACTTCATGCAAAGCGTTGATGCCTTAGTGATGGGAAGAACAACCTTTGAAACGGTCTGTGGTTTTGAAATTGATTGGCCTTATCAAAAACCTGTTTTTGTTTTAAGCAATAAACTAAGAGAAATTCCTAACCAATACAAAAACAAAGCTTTTTTAGTTAATGGCAAACTAAAAAATATTATTGAGGAAATTAACCAAAAAGGCTTTCAATCCTTATATATAGATGGCGGTGCAACGATCCGTTCTTTTTTAAAGGAAGACTTAATCGACGAAATGATTATTACTAAAATCCCGATTTTATTAGGAGGAGGAACTCCTCTATTTGGAGAATTAAATTCACCTTTGAGTTTTAAGTGTACCAAATCAAAAATCTATTTGGACCAAGTTGTACAAAATCATTTTGTTAGAAATTATTAAATTTCTAACATGAAAATAAATTACAACCCAACTCGATTAAAATCTAACCTAAATTTTGGCCTAGCCTTTTTGCTGTTTGGTTTGGTAACTTTTATTGTGGAATAGATAGTTTCAGACTACAATTCAATGTCCAATCACTCAATTTCTGCCAGTTTAGTCATTGGTGGTTTCATTTCTATTCTTTACTACTAATATGAAGAAAATGTTCAATTTTTAAGTATAAAAAACGGAGTAATAAAACAACATGGTTTATTTGGCCCAAGAGTTAAACTCAAATAAATAATTGAATTAAAGGAGTTTGCAGGTGATTACTTTTTAAAGACAAATAAGAAAACCATGATAATTAACACCAATATTATTGATGCAAATTCTAAAAAGAAATTAAAAGAAGTTCTTGATGAACTCGGTTTAGAATGGCTAAGACCAAGTAATTTGTAAAACCTAGACAATCAGCAATCCATACTATTCACCTGTCAAAAGAAATTGAAGTTCTTTATTTAGTAAATAATCCCTAGGGCTTATCTGCCGAACTTCTTCAGGACTATGAATAACCAATTCGTCAGAAATCTCTAGAGCAGAACTAAGTTGGTGTGTTGAAAACAAAACCGTTTTATTCATCTTAGTTGAAAGTAGTTTTAATAATTTAAATATTGCTTTCGCGTTTCTAATATCAAGATGTGTAGTGGGTTCATCTAAAATTATAATTGGGGTTTCTTGTGCAATGGCCCGGGCAATCATAACCTTTTGTCGTTCGCCATCGCTTAAATTATTCAAGCTCTTATTCGATAAATGACTTGCATTACAAAGTGCAATACTATCTTCTATTAATTCAATATCCTTCTTTCTTAATTTTCCAAGCCAATTGGTAAAAGGATATCTTCCATAAGCAACAAAATCAAAAACACTTAACATGCTATGGTTTATAGAATCGGTAAGAACAATTGCAACCTGCTTAGATAATTCATTATTTGACCATTCTTTCAAAGGCTTATCATTAAGCAGTATATTCCCTTCTTCATTAGGGATTAAACCTGCGATAGCTTTTAATAATGTTGACTTCCCTACTCCATTCTCCCCTAAAAAAGCATAAGTTTTACCAGTTTCAAAACTCAAATTTACTCCGACCATAACCGGAGTATTTCTTTTAGCATACGCTAAACTTAAATTTTTTATTTTAACACTATTCTCCATTAAAAGCTAGATGAAACAGAGCGTTTATTAAAGATGATCCATATAATTATTGGTATTCCAATTATTGACGTTATTGAATTAATCGGAATACTAATTCCACCAGACGGGAAATGGGCGATTAAATCACTAAATAACAATAAGCTGGCTCCTAAAATCATACTACTGGGGATCAATATTTTATGGTTAGCAGTTTGAAACAATAAACGACATAAATGAGGAATGATAATACCAATAAATCCAATTGGGCCGCAATAGGCCGTTACCATTCCGGCTAGCGAACCAGCAATTAAAATAATTAGTAATCTACTTTTTACTAATGCAATACCAAGACTTTTGGCATATTGTTCCCCTAAAAGAATTGCATTTAAACTTTTAATTAAACTAAATGCTAAAACTGCACAAACTAGCAACACAGACCCCATTTTACTTAGACTAGCATAACTAACTCCTTCAAGGCTTCCTAGTGTCCAAATTAAGAATGACTTTAATTGTGCGTCTGATGTAAAGTACTGTATAATGCCAATAAAAGCTATTGCTATTGAACCAATCATTATTCCTAAGATCAGTAAAGTCATTATGTCCTTTACTTTGAGTGATACGAGAAAAAGCACTAATAAAATGCCCAATGAACCCAACATTGATGCTAGTGGCAAAGCAATGCTCGAGTTAATTATTGAAATACCAATTGCTCCGGCTCCCATTACGGCGATTGCAACTCCGAGACCTGCCCCTGAGCTAACCCCTAATATGTAAGGTCCTGCAAGCGGATTTCTAAAAAGGGTTTGCATCAATAAACCTGAAATAGCTAATGAAGCTCCACAAACAATGGCCGTTAATGCCTTCGGAATTCTAGATTCGAATATGATAATTTCATGAGCTCTTCCTATTTCAATTCCTTGAAAAGCATTTAAAAACTCACTAAATGGAATATTAACTGAACCATTGAGAATATCCAGAATAAACAATATTGGAAGACTTAATACCAATATCAAAAACAAAACACTGTATTTCATTTTTGACTGCCTCATTATTTCAGTTGCTGATAATAAATGAACTCATAGTCTTTTGCAAAAATCGGATGAAAAATCTTGACCAAATCCCTTAGAATCCAATCTGGATGAACTACTCCTGATTCCCAATAATCATTCCCTCCGCTTTTATTTACTCTCTTATTGAAATTGTAAACTCGACCGGATTTAAAGGCTTTAAATGCTGTAAACCTTTCGTCACTTTCCTTTATTTCTTCAAGTGAATTAATTGAATTGGTATTAAGCCAAACATCTGCATTTATTGCTTTTTCAATTACAGTTTCAACATTTAGAGGCATTCCACTTTCTTTTGGCGAATCAGCCCATAAATAATAGCCCTGAGCGTCTTTAAACAGCTTTGCTTGAAATGATTTTCCTCCACTCATATACCAAGTGCCTTTCCAAGGAAAACCCATAAATAAACTTGATGCTTGTGAAGAATACATAGCATTCATTTTTAAAGAATCGTAATCATGATTTAAACGAGTTAAATAGTCAATTGATTCCTTCTGTTTTCCGATTAATAGACCAATAACTTCAAGCCAAGCTGCTTTATTTAAGGGGTCTTGCTCCATAAATTCTGAGATTAACACAACTTTTTGCCCTAATTCTCTCCATCGTCGGATTTGTTGATAATTTGAAGCATCAATTGCATAACTTAACACAACATCAACTTCTGAGTTTACTAATTCTTCCTGATTTAAATCTCTATTGCCAATTGATATAATTGAGCCTTGTTTAACTAAATTGTGGAAATCTGGATTATAAACCCAATCAATATTATTAGAAGCTTTTATAAAATCTAAACCATTAATCGCTGATAGAAAGCCAACGTGTGTTGTTGATGTAACAGCTAATGAATTTATTGGATAGGGTATGTAATGAGTCACTGAATCCAAATCCGGTCTTTCCGTTTCTTTAGGATAAGCAATATATCTTTCAGTAAAATCCCCTTCTACAAAAGGAGTATTAATTTCTATTATGAAATAATTCTTTTCCTTAATTATTTGAAAATGCTTTCTAGGTGGAACCTTTCCAATTACTTTTTTGCTTAAGATTTTAGCGGTTTTTGATTCAGTTTGACACGCAAATAATGTAATTACAAATAAGTAAATCCAAAACCTCATAAATACCTACTTACTGTTATTATCCCAATCTTCTTGAGTAATGTTACCGCCATTCTTTGTGTAGAATACACCACCCCATGAGTATAGCGTTTTTTCGTAAATATCTACAACAGTTCCCTCCACAACAATTCTTCTAATGGTTGTACTATTGTTCTGGTTTTCTATAATTTCTTCTGTTACTCCTTGCGGGTAGTTTTCAGCCATCCTATCTTGTCTTGGCCTGTCCTCTCCTTGATAGTATTCTTTTTCAGAATTGGCTTGACGTAACTTTTCTGCTTCAAGTTTAAGTCTTTTCTCTTCTTCTGTTAATACTTCAACTTGTTCTTCTATTTTTTCTTGATTCTCTTTAAAGTTATCTTTTCGCTCCTGACTAAATCTATTAATTTCAATCTGTTGATTGTTTATTTCTTGCTGATAATCTTGAATTTTTTCACCTGCATCATCAGCATTCTCTGCTGTATAATCTAACCACTTTTTATTATTTTCATCAAAATAAGCATCTCTATAATCTTGATCTCTTTGTGCTATTGATTGATAATACTCTCTTATCTTTTTCTCATGTTCTTTATTCCTTTCTTGAGATTGAGTCATCCTTTGATCCTGTTCAGAACTATATTGACTAATAGTTATTTGATGGTCTTCCATTTGTTTTTCAACCATATCTTTTTTGCCATCAATAATTTCCTCGTTCCTTTCGGTATTGAATTTCATTACCTTTTCAGAAAGCTCGTTGTTTTCAGATTCTGTTTCTATTCTTTCCCTTTCCGATTCACGATTTAATTCGCCTGTCTTTTCTTGTATGGCTTTCTCCATATCAATAACTGACTCATAGTTCTGCATATAAATATCCTCAGCACCATCATTACTTAGTTGCATGGTAACAGCAATTTCTTCAATCTGCTCCATAGCATTTTTTCTACGCTCTAATTCTTTTTCTTTTATATTTTTATTTATATCATCAAAGTTAGATCTTACCTCTTCTAGCTTTTCATTCTTATCACTTTCGCGTTTTGACCACATCTCTTTGTAGATTCTGTCAATTTCGTCTTCAGCATCGGTAGTAATTGAAGATCTAGGACCTTTCTGAATTTGAATCGGTTCATCTGCTTTTCTCAATTCCTCAAGTCTAGCTTGCCTAATTTTCTCTAATTCAGCATTTACTTTGGCCAATTGCTCCCTAGGGTAAGACTCATTTGGTTTTATTTTAATTGCTGAAGAGTAATTACTTTTTGCTGAAGTGTATCCGCCTTTTTCAAAATTATCATCACCGCTAGAAATAAAGTTTGCATAATCTTTTTCAGCATTTAAAGCAGCAAGTCTTTTCTTTTCTTCCTCTTCACGAGCTGCATTTTCAGCGTCTAATAAAGTCTGGATTTCTGCAATCTTATTTATAGGATACTCTTCATCTGGCTTTAAGTCAGAAGCTAATTGAAATCTTGAACGTGCATTTTTATAATCTCCAGCAGTAAATGCATTATCACCTTCCACAATGGCGGTCTGATAAGAAGCTTCGTTTGCGGCTGCTCTTTCTCTAGCAAGCTTTCTTTCTTCTTCTTTCGCTTTCTTGTCCGCAAGTATTCGATTGATCTCATCAATCTTTTGTTGTGGATAAGTTTCACCCGGTTTGAATGTTTGTGCTTCAACATAAATATCTAAAGCAGTTTCCCATGCTCTTGATGAGAAAGCATTATCAGCCTTAGCAATTGTTTCTTGGTATTTAGCATTTAATTCGGCTTGACTTGCCTCAGCAGCAGCTTTATCGGCTGCAATTTTAGCATCAATTTCTGCCATCTTATCGATTGGGTAAGTTTCATCAGGCTTTATATTGCTTGCAATTTGATAAGCAGACTTTGCACCTTCAAAATCTCCAGAAATTAAGGCATTATCTGCTTTGTTGATTGCTTCAATATAATCTTGCTCAATTTTAGCGAGTCTTGCTTGTTCCTCCTTTTCAGCATTTGCTTGTTGCTGTTTAAGCGCAATTTCTTCTCTTTTTGCATCAATAATTCCTAATTGAGATTGAGGATATGTTTCTTCAGGTTTGATAATTAAAGCATTCGTATATGCAGTTTCAGCTGCATCAAAGTTTTCGGCATTAAAGGCATTGTCGGCTTCTGTAATTGCAGATTGATATTTAGCTTCTAATTCAGCTGCAGCTGCTTCGGCTGCTTCTTTTTCAGCCTCAGAAGCTAGTAATGCAATACGATTATCTATTTCTGAAATTTGATTCGTTGGGTACGCATCTTCCTTAACCGCCTGTGCATCTTGATATTTGGTTTTCGCTGACTCTAAATCATTTGCTTCAAACAAGGCATCAGCCTCTGCGATAATTCCTTGAAATTCTGCATCAATTTTAGCCTGATCTGCAGCTTTTGCTTTTTCATCTAACTTATTATCAATAGCTTTTAACTGATCTTTAGGGTATTGCTCATCTTTAAATTCTAAGGCTTGGCTATACTTTGCAATAGCATTGTCGTAGTCTTCAGAATTAAATAAAGCATCGGCCTCTACTATTGCTGCATCATATTTAGCATCAATTTCAGCTTGTGCAGCTGCAGCAGCTTCTTGCTCTGCTTGACTTTTCAATTCATCTCTTTTAGTATCAATTGCAGCTAATTGATTTTGAGGATAAGTTTCTTCAGGTTTTAGACTTAATGCTTTTGTATATGCAGTTTCTGCAGCATCAAAACCATTCTTATTAAATGCTGCATCCCCTTCTTCTATTGCAGCCTGAAAATTAGCATCTAATTCTGCACTTTGCTCATTAGCTATTCTTATCTCTTCTTGTTTCGCAGCTATATCTGCTAACTTAGTTTCAATTTCTGCTAGCTTAACTTTAGGATATTGTTCGCCAGATTTTATTGATGATGCTTCTGTGTATTTAGCTTTTGCTCCTTCGTAATCTTCTGAAGCTAATGAAGCGTCTGCCTCACTAATAGCGTCTTGGTATGCTTTATCCTGTTCAGCCGCATCCGCTAAAGTGTCATTTATTTCATCAATTTTAGTCTGGGGATATGATTCATCAAACTTTAGACCCAATGCAGCTTGATAATTTGTTCTCGCAGATTCTAGATCACCACTGCCAAATTCCTTATCGGCTTTAGATATTAAATCATCATATTGCTTCTGAAGAGCTTCAGCAGCTTCTTTTTCCGCAGCTTCTGCAGCTAATTTTTCTTGAATTGTTTCAATTTCTGCTATCTTATGAGAAGGATATGTTTCATCAGGCTTTAAATCTTTGGCCTTAGTGAATGAAGCTATCGCAGCAGCATAATCCTCTGATGTTACTTTTGATTCACCATCAGCAATGGCTGCTTGGTAATCAGTATCAATCTTAGCTGCGGCAGCTTCTGCGTCTGCCAACTCCTTCACTTTTGTTTCAATAGCCGCTAATTGATCTTTAGGATATGCTTCTTCAGGTTTTAAACCAGAAGCTTTCTCAAATTCAGATTTTGCACCCTCGTAGTTCTCTGCTGCAAATAATTTATCACCTTCAGCAATTGCACTTTGATAATTTGCATCTTTTTCAGCATTGGCTGCAATTAAACCTTCTACCTCTTTTATTTTATCTTTAGGATATTGTTCATCTGACTTGATTGATAAGGCTGACTCATAAGAGCTCTTTGCTCCATTTAAATCATTATTAGCTAATGCATCATCTCCTGATTTAATCGCCGCATTATAATCTGCTTCTAATTTAGCTTTTGCTTCTGCTTCTTCAGCCAAATCAGCTTTTTTCTTATCAATTTCACTTAGCCGGTTTTGTGGGTAGGTCTCTTCCGGCTTAACAGCTAAGGCTTTTGTATACTCGGTACTAGCCTTATCCCAGTCTTCCGATTTAAAAGCCGCATCTCCTGCTTCTATTGCAGCAGCATACTCTCCTTCTTTGGCTTCTTGTTCTGCAATAATTTTATCAATTTCTGCAAGCTTATCTTGTGGGTAGGATTCTGTTGGTTTAATTCCAGTTGCTTCTAAATAGGCCTCTTTGGCATCAGCAAAACTTTTTGCTGCTAAAGCATCGTCTCCAACTTTAATTGCCGAATTATATTTTTCTTCTTGTTGCTGCATACCAACAACAATTCCTTCGATTTCTGCTAATTTATCTGTAGGATACTGCTCGCCAGGCTTAATTCCTAATGCATTGCTGTAGGCAGTTTTAGCAGCATCGTAATCCTCTGCACTTAGTGCCTGATCTCCACTGGCAATTGCATCGGAATACTTTTTCTCTTTCTCAGCATTGGCAGCAATAATTCCTTCAATTTCTCGAATCTTATCTTTAGGATAGGCTTCAGTAGGTTTTAAACCGCTTGCCTCAGCATATTTTGTTTTGGCAGTTTCATAGTCTTCAGAACCTAAAGATTTATCCGCTGCTGCAATTGCATCTAGATAAGCTTTCTCTTTCTCAGCATTTTTAGCAATAAAGTCATTTATCTCCTTAATCTTATTTTTTGGATACTCTTCGGAAGGTTTGATAGAGCTTGCATTTGTAAATGCAAGCTTTGCATCTTCATACTTATTTGCAGTAAGTGCATTATCCCCTTGTTCAATTGCAGCAAGGTAATCTTGCTCTTTTTTAGCTTGAACGGCTAATAATCCATTAACCTTAGTTATTTGATCTTTTGGGTATTGTTCTTTTGGCTTAATTCCACTTGCCTTTGTGTATTCGCCTTTCGCAGTCTCAAAATCTTTTGCAGCAAGCGCATCATCAGCCGCCTTTATTGCTGCAGTGTATTCTGCTTCTTTGGCTTTATCCTTTTCTAAAATACTATTGATTTCAGCTAACTTATTTTTAGGGTAAACTTCATCTGGTTTAAAACCGGAAGCTTCAGTAAATGCAGCTTTTGCAGCTGTTAATTCATTTATTTTTAAAGCATTATCTCCTCTTTCTATAGCAGCTAAATAATCTTGCTCAACTTTTGCTGCATTTGCCAAAGTCGCCTGTAACTCTTTTGCCTTATCAGATGGATATGCTTCATTAGGTCTATATCCAGATGCCCGTTTAAATTCTGCTATAGCAGTAGGATAGTCTTTAGCTTTTTCAGCTGCTTCGGCTGCTACTATAGCTTGGTTATACTTTTCGTTCTTTTTTCTAATCTCAATTAACTTGGTTTTTAATTCGGCTAATTGAAACTGCGGGTGCATTTCTGTTGGCATTAAGGCTGCGGCTTTTTTATATTCAACTTCTGCCTCTTCCCATTTTTCATTTGCAAATGCTTTATCTGCTATTTTTACAGCTGCATCATATAGTTTTTGGTTTTCTTTTTCATTTTTTAATACCTCAGCCTTTTGGGTCATATAGTCATCGGTCATTTTCTTCAATGCCGATTGAACTTTTTTGGTATGAGATGCATCAGCTGAAAAGTCACCATATTCGGGATCAAATGTAATTTTACCAATGGGTTGATTTAAAATACTATAGTCAATCCCATCAACTTTATCGAAAATATCCACTTCTGCAGGATAAAAAAGTGGCTCGTTTAAATCTGCAGGAGTGTTTTTTGTATCTACCTCAATCTTCTTTAAAATTTTACCTTCACCTGATATTGTAATGGTGTAAACTCCACCCGCATCCATCGGAATATCAGCCCTACCTTTTCCATCAGTTTTTACCTTTTCAACAAACTTCCCGTTTTTAAATACCTCAATTACAGCACCTGACATTTTTTTACCATCATCGGTGACTAATGCCTCCATAATCAACGCAGTTTTTTGTGCAGATAAAATCTGGGTACAAAAAACCAAAGTAAAAATGAGTAAAATTCTATACAAGCTAGTCTTATTCAAGCCTTTGTTCAAAAAAGATTAAGTTAACAAATATCGTAAAAGCATATTACTTAGCGAAGCTTAATATTTCAACAATAAGTTTGCAAATTCGTACTTGAAAACGGTATTGTTATGAAAATATTCTTTTACAACAATTCCCTTGATATCAAGCACTAAGGGCATATCAAAAAAAGGACCATCAATACAAATTGTATGAAACTCTCCATTTTCTCCGCAGACATCAACATTAGAAGGTAGCTTTCGAATCCATTCCTTATCGATAATTTGTCCTAAAAACCGATTATCCAATTTAGAAGAATCAGTACAACAACAAATGGTTTTAAATCCCAATTCGATAAACTCATTTATTAATTGGGTAGTCTCTTGTTTCCATAGCGGAAAGTGTGCAGTTACATTAAGCTTTGCTAAATTTTCCTCTCGGTATTTCCGTAAATCTTCTAAGAAAATATCTCCAAAAGCGACATCATTAATGTCTTCCAACTTCAATTCATTTAACAGTTTTAGCATTGCCTCTTCATAAGCCGAATGCGTAGATTGATCGATAAACATTTTAGTTAAAGGCAAACCAATACTTTTAGCTTGTTGATCTACAATATCTTGTGGAATTCCATGCATTGATAAACGTTCTGTTTCAGCACTAAAAGTTGAAACTAAACGAACAACTTCAAATTCTTCTGATTGCAGCAATGTGTATAATGCAAGTGAGGAGTCCTTGCCTCCACTCCACATCATGGCTAATTTCTTTTTCATTCTTTAAAATGAATATATCCCGGAATTAAACCGACTCTAAAATTTCCTATTTCCTGTCCAATCGTATTATACTGATAGATAACCCCAGACTGCTGATAATCAATTGCATCTGCAATATAAACCCCTCCGTTTACAGGTTCAATTCCAAAATCATAAAAATTTCTATTTTGAGAACTTATAAATGGGGCACTTGGTAAGGATGTGTCTGAGATTGAGAACTTGTATAGTTCTTCTGACAAATAATACAATTCATCTTGATCAGAATTTATTTTCAAATTGCTTATGCTTTTGTTTTCGTCCTTTATTTCAAGCTTTTTTTCTACCTGTAAGGAGTTTGAATTTATTTGAATTACCGCAGGAAACCCTAAATTAAAACCTCCTGAACAAGACACCCAAACCTGGTTATTTATATCCTTACAAATACTTAATGGCGATACATTGGTATTGATTTTCTGCATCAAAGTATCTTCATTCACATCAAAAACCCAAACTTGATCGCTATCGACCTGACAAACAAAGGCTTTATCGTTGACTAAAACCATTTCTTCTGTCCAGCCTTTTGTTTCAATGGTTTTTAGCACTGCTAATGACTCTAAATCAACCACATGAATTTCATCTTGATATAAATCTGAAACATAAGCTTTATCTCCTCCTACAGGCAAAATATATCTAGGAGAATTTAAACCTGTTATGCTTCCAACAGATTGAAAGGTTTTAATATCTAACACCTCGATTTTATTTGAATTATTAATTACGATGTATGCTTTGCCATTTTTTTCAATCATCGATTGTGCTATATCACCTAAAGGTCTGCCATTATTATTGCTTTGAAAAACTTTATCCAACACTTTACCGGTGTTACTATACAAACTAACACTTGCATTTCCTGAACGAAAATTCCCTTCGTTTAAAACAATAACATCATATGATTCAACTACCTGAGGAACGGGGTTATCAATTTCTTTACAAGAAAACAGAATAATACTAGTGATTATAAATAGAAACTTACTTTTCATTTATCTTATATCTTAGATTAAGTAAATAATTTCTTCCTGGCATTGGCCTCCATTGGATTGCTTGGTATTCTACATCGAGCAAATTCATAATAGAAAAGCCTAATTCAATTCTATTTTTCTTTAGCTTCCATGACTTACTAAATGTTATATCATGTAAGGAATAATAAGATAAAAACTCCGTATTATCTGTTGTTGTATACCTTGCACCTACAAACTGATTGTTGTAGCTGAATGAATATCGTTTATAGTCGAGCTTTAAGTATACATTGTATTGGTGTTCAGGAATGTATATCAATTGCTTACCCTCAGATTGATCAAACTCATGTTCTGAGTTCCCATTTACAGAACTCACATAAGAGTAATTGAAAGAAATGAGTTTCTTTAATTTGGAGTCAACCGACTTAAGCTTTGCGTTAAACTCAACACCTTCGCTTTCAACGTTCTTTAGATTAAGAGCTTGCCAAAATCCTAAATTTGTTGGACGCCATAAAATATAGTTTTCTATTTCACTTTTACACAGATTTAATTCAGTTTCTAGTTCAATTCTTTTATAGAGTTTAAACACTTTCTGCACTCCTACTTCAACCGTGCTGCTTTGTTCAGCCATTAAATTAGGATTACCACCAGGTATCCAATACGAGTCATTCCAAGTTGGGTATTTCAAGTTTTTGCCCCATTTGGCAATGCTCGTAATTTTATACTTTTTGCTTTTATGACTAAGTTGTACAGCTGGAAGAATAAAGCTTTCTTCACCTATAATGTTTTCATTTCTGGTTAAAGCTTCTAATGAAAATCCTTTATTAAATTTCTTATTCAAAGAAACAAAGTTTGAAACCCTGCTTTGCTTTAAATCTCCATCAAACGCAGCCTGTTCTGCTCTACTGAAATCTAAATTAGATTTGGCTTTTAAAACTAAATCTGGATTCCATTTCCTTTCATATTCTATGTACGATTTGGAGTCAAATCCTTTCGAGATAGAGTTAATACCTGCTACTTCATTGTTGTAATCGACCTGCTCCTTTAAAACGGCTGATGCTAGTTTTAAACTTGAATTTTTAAAATAGAATTTTGAGTTAATTAAAACCCTAAGTGATTCATCTAACTGATTTTCTACAACATTATTTACAGTAAATATAGAAGGTAAACTTCTGTCCGATTTTTGATACCAGAATTGAACCCCATATCTACTTCTTTCGTTTCTATTCCAATAAATATCTTGTTTTATTCCGTACTGATTCAATTTGGCATTTTCAAGTTCTCTTTCAGGAAATTCTTCCTGACCAATATCATTATATATAAAATTATTATTTGCCGTTTTGCGAAATACTTTTGTTTTAGAAATAAGCTTTTTATACTTGTAATTTAGTGCAGCTTGAATATTGTAAAACCCAAAAGATCCTAACTGTTGATTCAGCAAAATGCTATTCTCCGGAATATTTGAATTGCTATTCATTTGAACCGCGCCCCCTATTCCTCCTGTTGCTCCCTCTAAACTAGATGTTCCGTAAACGACATTTGCTTCTTCTAAAAAAAAGCTTGGAAATAAGGAGAGGTCAACTAAACCATTCATAGAAGAGTTTAACTGAATACCTTCCCACATAATATTGGTATGTGTAGAACCACTGCCGCGCAAAGAAACTGTTGCTAAACTACCGATACCGTATGTTTTAACGAATACCGGACTTTGTTTTGATACTAAGTCAGCTAGTGACTGGTTAGTTGGTTCTAGCATTATAGCACTATCAATTTCAGTTGAATTAGATACAACTACCTTCTCTGATTTTATAGAGACTGCCTTAATCTTTATGGTGTCAGACAACTCTTGTTGTGTGTATGCTTGAATACAACAGAATAATGCTAATATGCAAGCTAGTGACTTCATTCTATCAATATCTTAGTTTGAAAAACTGAACTAGCAGTAGAAATCTTAATAAAATAAAGTGATGAAACTATTTCATTAAGATCAATTGAATTGCCTGAAAAAATCTGCTCTTCTATTAATCGTCCATTTAGGTCAAACACCTGCAGATTAGCATTATAGAAGCTTTTCTCAAATTTAATAAATCCATGACTTGGGTTTGGATAAACACTAAGTTTTTGAATATTTTGCACTTGAATTCCAGTCGGTTTAATGTGGATTGCTGCAACAGCATCTAAATCAAATCCTCCTGATGGAAATGCTGTAGGAAATGGGTCATTTATTTTTCTCCCATTTACATCTCTACTTGCAACTGAGTCCCTAATTGAGCCGACCACATCAATTATTTTAACATGAGTAACCTTAGAAATATCGAGACCTTGAGTACCGTTTAAATCAGCTAAATCGAATGGAACACCATAAAACAGTCTATACTTACCTGCAAGATTATGCAGGTTTGTTGCATCTAAAGAATCAAACGATCGAACCTGATTACTATTGTCAGTTAAAGATTGAGAAGGAAAACGGAAGAAATTTACACCATCAGAACTTACTTCAACAAAAGCCAATTCTAAAAAGTAATCGTCAAAACCATTTTCGAAAACAGCAAAATCAGGACCAGGTCCATCAAATAATTCTCCATCAAATTGAAGGGTAGCTTCTCCTCTATCTCCTAGGCTAACAACAATATTATCGGCTATTCCAATAGCTTTTGAACTATCGCCAACACTCGTTTTTCCTAAATTTTTATTCAGAATATTTTGGTAGCCTCTAATTACTTTACATGTGTTCGCCCATGACTTGATTATGCTAGAATCTTTATGGATTCCGGTACACCCAAGTTCACCAACACCGGGTGAAAAACCTCCTTGAGAAAACAAACTCAAGGAGAAAATCATAAGTCCTATGACAAAGTAATTTTTCATTTACTGCTTTATAATTTGGGTTTTATACAACGAATTACCTTCCCTCAGTAAAACAAAATATGAACCTGTTTTTAAATGTCCAACATTGATAGAATTGTCAAATTCAGAAATCCATGTATTTAATACTATTCTCCCTTGTAAATCAATAATAAGTAACTCCGCAGATTGAATCCCTAACTTTTCTAAATTGATATTTGTAATCGAATTTGTTGGGTTTGGATAAAGTTCTAATTCTTCTTGTTCAAATACGATTTCATCAATATTAACAATAGCACCATAGTACATTCTGATTACTTCAGGAGAAAAGCCAACGATAAAGTCATTTGTCTTTACGCCACCTCTTGTATAAGATTGACCTTGATTATAACTAAAGTAATCAGTTTGGGTTAAATGAAACATTTTACCATTCGAATCATATGTAAAACCTGTAACTACAGTGTCAACAATTAGTGTATCAATCATCGAAAGATTAGTCATATTAATAGCGGCAATGCCATCACCTGTTCTAACAAACAAAGTGTCTTGATCGATTGCATATTGAGATTTACTTGTTACACCTAATCCAACAGGAACACTTGTATTTGTTGCAGAGAAACTACTAGCAAAAGAACCTTCAGATATCGTTCCACTTGCATTTAGAGTAATAAAGCCTTGATTGTTTGACTTTTCAATAATTTGTCCCATATCACCTGAATAACTAGGAACCTGAATTGAGTCTGTAACTGCTCTGTTTGGAATATGAATTTTAAATACCTGGCCTAGTGTATCTGAATAGCTAGAAGTGGTTTCATTTTGAGTTACATAAGCATAAACACTATTAATAACAATGCTTTTAACAGGCTTATTAATTCCTTGAACAGAATCCAAAAGATTCAAATTCGTTTTATTGTAAATCATCAAGTTGCTAGTTGAAACGCCATAAAAGTTCCCTACTAAAAGTTCATTCCCAAAAATGGCCAATGACTTTGTACTAACACCATTAAAACGAGTTGCAGCAACTCTGCTTCCGGTGCTCAAATCATAAGAAACTAAGGAGTCTTGAGCAGCAACAAAAGCAATATTACCATCAAAGATAATTTCTTGCACAGATTGCGTGTGAATCGTGTCAATTACAAAACTTGACTGAATTAATGGATCGTAAATCTGAACGTTTACATTTTCATTTTGGTTGCCAAATTGGCCACCGTTTAAAATAATCGCTTTTTGAGCGAAAGTATAGGACGATACCAATGTTAGTAGCGCTCCCAAAAAATAATTTTTCTTCATTAAAAAATATTTTTAGCAAGAAAACAGAGTTGACTTTTATAGTCGTTTTGCTCAGGTTTAATTGCATTGTTAAACAATAATTAATTAAACCGGGAAGCAACAAAGGGTAAAATTCTGCCTAGAATAGAATCGAACTCTTCACTTTTATCCCGAAAGTATTCATGTTAAAGGCAGGTCTTCTGACTCACTTCCTTTTTGCCGCCTTCCCGTTTGCACTTGCAAATAGTGGCCTTAGAATGGCAAAAAGTTATTGAAGCTTACAGCTGCGGGTACAGTTCCGAATTCTCATCGGATTCCCATTTTAATTCCTTCCGTTTAAGGTTAGAAACCAATAACTCTGCAAATGTAGAACAATTTATTTTTCTTTCGCAAGATTTCTTGAAAGCTTTATTAACTTTATTTTTCAAAGTAACAGAAATGGCTAAGAAAAAAAAGAATCGCTTTAACGGCATGGTTTACAGCACAAATTCGAGTTTTGAATTTGAAGATGATAATGAAGAGCTAGAAACACTTCCTCCACAACAACAGACCTTGCAAGTGCTTCTTGACCGCAAAAACCGAGGTGGAAAAACAGCAACTGTTATCAAAGGGTTCATTGGTAGCTCTGATGATTTAAATGATTTAGGAAAAACTCTAAAATCAGCCTGCGGAGTTGGTGGAAGTGTGAAAGATGGCGAAATAATTATTCAGGGTGAGAAAAGAGATAAGGTAATGGACTTACTTAATAAGAAAGGATATAAAACGAAACGAGTTGGTGGCTAGTTACCTAAATCTTTAAGATTAATTCCATCTAAATAACTGTCTATAATTTCATCAGAATTTACCACCTCAATCCATTGGATAATATTTATGCCAACTGGTTTCCATACTTCTACATAAAACTTATTGAATTGATACAAAGAACAAAGAAAGCCACCATGCGTTCTGTTTGCTAAATGCTTGCCTTCCTTTTGAACAAGCTTATACTTTTGCCTCAATTTTATTCTCCTAAAATCCTTTTTATCCACATTAACAAATTTCATGATTAAAAAACAAACAAGCGAATTAGAGGAATTGTTAAATGAAAAAGCCGCTTATTACGAATCTTTAGAATTTATTAAAGATGATCCAATCTTGATTCCTCACCTTTTTTCTAAAAAGGAAGACATAGAAATTGCAGGCTTCTTTGCTGCTGTTTTAGCTTGGGGCCAAAGAGTTACCATTATTAGAAACGCAAAGCGAATTCTCACATTTATGGATAATGAACCTCATGATTTTATTATAAATCATACAGAGGCTGATTTAAAACAAATTAATGGATTTGTGCACCGAACATTTAATAATGATGATTTGATAGGCTTTATGAGGTCTCTTCAAAACATATACAAAAACCATAAAGGATTAGAAAATGCCTTTCGCTTTGATTCTTCGCAGGGGATTGATCAGAACCTTTCTAGCTTTAAACAATTGTTTTTTGAACCAGACCATCTACCTAGAACGGAGAAACACTTATCCAACCCATTAAAAAAATCTAGCGCTAAGCGATTATGTATGTATTTAAGATGGATGGTTCGTAGTAACGCAAAGGGTGTTGATTTTGGAATTTGGAAGAACTACCAAAGCAGTGAATTAAAAATGCCATTAGATGTTCATACCGGAAAAATTGGCCGTCAATTGGGTTTATTAAAGAGAAAACAAAACAATTGGCAGGCGGTTGAAGAGCTTACTTCTAGCCTACTTCATTATGACTCAGTTGACCCAATAAAATATGACTTTGCTTTATTTGGAATGGGAGTTAATAATGATTTCTAATTACAAATTATCAATTTTTCGATACTGAATCTAGAATGTGGAATGGAGAATGAGGAATGTAGAACGCGTATCCATCGAAATACAAAGAAGGAGGATTGAATATTGAATTATGAATGTTGAACTATGAATTATTCAATAGTTATTACCGAAAATTGGATATTGTTAACTGAAGATTGAAGATTGAACATTGATGATTGAACACTGAATACTGAATCACTAAAACCCTTTAAATTGTCACATTGAGCGATAGTCGAAATGGAGAATTTTAGATTACAAATTATTCAATTCTTAATACTGAAGACTGAACACTGACAATTGAAAACTGAACACTGAACACTGAAAATTACTGAGCTTCTTTCCAATTTCTTACCGGATAAGCATACATTTTTTGAAACACTTCTTTAATAAAATCAGCATCTCCTTCAACCTTTTCCAATCTAGAGTTCATGTATTCGATAAACTCCGTTTTATCACCTTCTGAATAATTCTTAGCAAATTCATTTGAATCATTGATTAAATCATAAGCAATATAATTAGACTCCATTAAACTGTAGGTTGAATGAATCTGATTATCAATTAAAGCGGCGATATTGGCATTTAGCTCATTTATGTTTTTAAAACCTTTTAGTTTATCTAGTTCATCATTAATTGGCTTACCGAAACTAACTTCTACTTTCCCTTTATTTCCGGTAATTCCTTCTGCCATTTGCATTAAATCTTCCATAGGAGCTTTATCATATTTTTCTCCATTGGCTTGGGTCATTAACTCAGGCATAATTAAAATATCGCAAGGATTGTATTGGTATGAAATAGAAACTGGGCAAATATTAAGTGACTTTAAGTTTTCAATTACATCTTCAGAATCACCTCCTAAATTGAACATCTTGATTATACTCGGGTTCGTTCTGTCATTTCCATCCTTGCTTCTACCCGCTTTTTGTGCAATCCAAATTGCTTCTTTCTTTTCTTTTAATGCATGGTGTATGTAGGATGATAACTCTAAACTACCGGCGGCTTTTTGATCTTTAGAGAGTGACCTTTTTACAATAAAAGTTTTATTCAATTTTACCAAATCAACAACCCAAGGAATTTTCATCAAATTATCTCCAATGGCAATTTCAACAGTATCATGTCCACCTTTTAACAGAATGTAGTCCATTAAAGCTGAATCTAAAGCAATATCTCTATGTGTAGAAACAAATAAATAGCGTTTATCAGGACCTAAATTTTCTAATCCTTTTCCACTAAGGCCCTTGGTAGATTGAGCGATAAGCTTTTCGAGCATCGGCACGATAATCTTGGTTTGAAAATCTCGAATGGTATGTATTCTAAGCATGCCCATTTTAAGAAGTTTAAATGGAGTTTCAGGATTAACCTGCTCCATTACTTGCTGAAATTGAGGCTCTTCAACTAATCGCTGAATTTTCTCATTAACTTCTTCGTCTGTGTAGGGTCTTATATCGTCAAAATTCATTGCTTTGTGCTAGTATTAAAGGTCGCTAAATTACAATATCCATGGAAATCATAAAAAGAGAAACTGCATTTAAAGGTTATTATCAATTAGATGAGCTAGAAGTTAAAAGCAATAAGACAGGAAACGTAGTAAACAGAGAGCAATTCCTCTGTCCAAATTCTTTTGGTGTTTTGGTAATAAACACAAATAACAATAGAGTTTTTCTTGTTCAGCAATTTAGGATTGGACCCGAAAAAGAACTATTAGAAATTGTTGCAGGAAAAGTTGAGGGAAAAGATTTAGACCCAGAACGAACTGTAATGCGAGAAGTAATGGAAGAAACAGGCTATGAAGTAGATGAACTAAAACATTTGTTTGAGTTTTATACCAGCCCCGGCCCTGTTACGGAAAGTATGAATTTGTATGTTGCCAAAGTGAGCAAGCAAATTACCAAAGGCGGCGGTTTAGAATCTGAAAATGAAGAGATAAGCATTATTGAAATGTCGATTGCTGATTTTAAAACCTACAGCTTTAACGATGCTAAAACAATTATTGCTCAGCAATGGGTAAAGTTGAGTCTTTAATTTAGTTGATTCTAGCTCGCTTGGTATTCTTTATGAATCAAATTTTAGCTTTTTGTTAGTCTTTGAGAGGATTGAGGCTCTGCAGACCAAAGCGAAGTAAAGCATTCTAAACAAAAGCTTGACCTCGGTGAATATTTCTTTGGGGCTATTTCGCTGCATGTCCGAATTTACAAATTACACACGCAATGCACGGGTCCGCCGAAGGTAAACCAAAGGAAGAATCGCGCGGTAGCGGCAGAGAAAATACATTACCGCCACTTTTGAATAATCTTCTGGGAAGGAATTCTAGATGGAAATAATAAATTAGAACTTAAGCTACTAACATCTTCCACATATCACTCTGTCCTTGTAGCAAGACCAGCTTTGAGAATTTGAATGAATGCTAAATCTCCATTTTCAAGATAAATTCGCCTCTCTCCATTAGGTTCATCGTCCATATAATTTGTAACTCCACTTACCTTACCATTCTCCCACCACTCTGTAAGAGTTCCATTTGCAAGACCATTTATATAAGATAGTTCATATCGCAATTGATTCTTATTGTCAAAGTAAATCCTCTCCAACCTATTAATTTTGCCTTCTTTATACATAGTCTCACTTAATGGCTCTCCATTATCTTTAAACTTTGTAATCAAGCCATGTAAATAACCATTTTTATATGAACCAATTTGGTATTTATGTATCGGGTTTTCCTTGTAGTACCTAAAATAATTACCATTCCGCTCTCCATCTATTATCGTTACCTTTTCAATAGACTCTCTAAACTCTTTCCCATCATTATAGTAACTTCTTGAAACAATATTATAGATACTATCTACGATAATGTTATTCTCAAACCTTATCTTGATTATTTGATATCCATGAGAATTATCATAGTTAGATTTCCAAAGTAGGTTTCCTTTATTAAAAATTAAATTAACAGAATCCAATAGTATATATGTACTATCATCATAAAACCTTTTTGGAATGTAACCAGTGACACCATCAGCAATTTTTTCATGCAGAGAATCTAAAAAATATAGACTGTCTTGATTATTAAATATACTTGCCCCGTCACATTAGAATTAAAGGTTATTAACGAAAGACCTAAAATTATAATTTGTTTAACAATTCTATCGCAAACTTGCAGTTTATGAAAATTAAAAGTCAAGAAATTATAGAACGACTTTAAGGTATTTTTTTACTTTTTTTTAGATAAAAAAGGTTTTCAATTAGTGGGAAATTGTGCTGTTTTTTGAATTTGGTTGACATGAATTTCTAAATTAATAAAAATCACTGCTATGATATTTAAAATGAGCTTTCTTTTATTGTAAAAATGCTAAAAATACTTTGCAAATAAACACAAGCTGAGTATCTGCAAGCTCAATCCCACAGGTTTTGCGTTATCAAGTTAACGAATTGAAAATCCATTCTCTCAATTTTTAAAAGATTGTTGCTTTACCTAAAACCAATATAATACCAAGTAAAATAGCGAAAAATCCTGCAAAAAAGCCCTTTACAAAAGTATATCCATTCCAATCACTCCTCATTGAACGAAGAACACTATAAATAAAAAAGAATCCAATTATAATTAATAATACCCCAATAACTTTATTCCAATCAATGTCCACTTTAGCTTTTTAAGATAAAAATTATCATCATGATAACTAAATTGTAGGTATGAAGATCTTAAATTCCTGAATTGTAACAGCAACCTGCTATTCATCAAATATCCTACAACCCCCTCTTCACATCCTTCTCAACCCAAAAGGCCATAAAAGGAACTAGTGAACCTAGCGCATAAATGGCTAGTGTTTTAAATGACCACACCTTAAAGGTGGCTATATAAGCTAACTGAAGGATATAGCCTACAAAAAGAATTCCGTGAGCCATTCCTACAATTCTTACCATTAAAGGCATGTCTAAACCATACTTTAATGGCATCGCTACAAAAACAAGGATTACAAATGAAATACCTTCCCAAAAGGAGATTTTGGCAAATAGTTTGGCTTGCTTTTTAAATACTTCTTGGCTCATTAACAGTCTAGTGCTTCGTTTAAAATTCCTGCAAGCCTCACTCCTGCTTTAAACAATTGGTCTTTTACTGTATCCCAATTTTTATATTGGTATTCATAAGAAAGATTTTCTTGGCCTTCTATATAATAAATCTGAGGTCTTAAGCTCATTGCTTCAGCAATCCAAACATCAATCTTATCATTTTGCAGTTTCACTATTGTCGATTCTGGCGCATGGTCAATGATTTCGGCTAACTCAGAAAAGCTGTACTGTTTGCTGTCAATCATTCCGCTATCCCAAATTCTATGCAAGTTTGAGTTTTTGTAAAACCATTTAATTTTAACTGAGTTCCCTCCTCTATCTTCTCCGTTTCCTACATGCAGTGGTTGGTGAATATCGCCTACTAGATGCGTCAACATTCTTATGGCTTCAACCTTTTCTTGTTTACTGGCTTCATTATTTTTAATAATAGCAACCATTCTATTAATGGCCTCATAAGCATCTCCACCATCTGCAACTTCGCAAGAATGGTAATCTTTTCCATCAGGTATAGTTACATAATGCCATTGATGTGTATGGTCGTAAACCGAGTCGCTTTTGATATTATCCATCCAAGTTGAAGCTTCCGCTAAACCTTCGTAACCCATAATGCACTCCAAAGCCTCTTTTGCCTTTTTTGATAAATGGTTTTCTGCAACCTTACCTACTACTCTATGTCCTGTTTGTCCCCATGCCATAGCCATTATGGAACAACATACTAATGCACTTAATAATCCTGTCTTTTTCATCTTTAGTCTTTTAATCTATCTGATACGTATTCTTTTTCTGTTTTTCCATGAGCTTTTGGCTTGCCATCCTCACCCAAATTAACCATGGTAATATTTTCTATGGTCAATATACTTTTTCTTGTCATTTTATTTCTTGCAATACACGAAAGTGTAATCGAAGTTCGACCGAACTTTACAACATCTAGGCCTAACTCAACAATATCGCCTTGCTTGGCCGAACTAACAAAGTTAATTTCAGACATAAACTTGGTTGCAATTTTTCTGTTTTCTAGCTGAATCATGGTGTAGAGCGCAGCCTCTTCGTCTATCCATTGAAGTAAGCGACCACCAAATAAATTATTGTTTGGATTTAAATCTTCGGGCTTAACCCATTTTCTTGTATGAAAATTCATATTCAATAATTTCGGTAAAAATACACGAGAATTCTTCACGATTAAAGTCTACTAATTTTATTTATTCAACAAAAAAGACCTGAATAAATCAGGTCTTTTTAAGTTTAACTACTAAGCAATAATGAATGAATCTATCCGTATATGTTTTGTTTTAAATTATACTGTAAATGTATGTGAGTGCTTAATTAAAAAGCTAGGTGATAGTTTTAAATATACATTTTAGGTTAATTACCTAATAAGAGTAGCCGTTAAATTCATTACTTTTGCCGCCCTAAATTCTAGTCTATGATTGAAGCACAAAATGTCTCCCTACAATACGGAAAGCGAATTTTATTCGATGAGGTTAATATCAAATTTTTAGGTGATAATTGCTATGGAATAATTGGAGCAAACGGCGCGGGAAAATCCACTTTTATGAAGATTTTGTCCGGAGAGATTGATCCCAACTCTGGTAAGGTATTTTTGGAGCCAGGGAAAAGAATGGCTGTATTAAGTCAGAACCATCATGCTTTTGATGAGTTTACGGTTTTGGATACAGTTATTAAAGGTCATGATAAGTTGTGGAAAATCATGAAGGAGAAAGACGCCATTTATGCAAAGGAAGATTTTTCTGAAGCTGATGGTAACAAAGCTGCAGAGTTAGAAGCTGAATTTGCCGAAATGGATGGGTGGAATGCCGAATCTGATGCTGCAATGCTCTTAAGTGGTTTAGGTATTATTGAGGCAGATCATTATCGAAATATGACAGAGATAAGTGGTAACCAAAAAGTAAGAGTTCTATTGGCCCAAGCTCTATTTGGTAATCCTGATATTCTTATACTCGATGAGCCTACCAATGATTTAGATGTAAAAACCATCTCTTGGTTAGAAGACTTCTTATTAGATTTTAGAAATACTGTTATTGTTGTATCTCACGATAGACACTTTTTAGATACCGTTTGTACAAACATCGTAGATATTGATTTCAGTAAAATGACTGTATTTTCCGGTAATTATACATTTTGGTACGAATCTTCTCAGTTGGCATTAAGACAAAGACAAAATGCTAATAAAAAAGCTGAGCAAAAGAAAAAAGAATTACAAGATTTCGTTTCTAGATTTAGTGCAAACGCTTCTAAGTCTAAGCAGGCTACTAGTAGAAAGAAACTATTAGATAAAATCAACCTTGATGATATTCAACCTTCTTCAAGACGATACCCAGGAATAATCTGGACACAGTCAAGAGAGGCAGGAAATCAATTATTGAATATTGAGAACTTGAGTCAAGTTGACCAAGATGGAAATGTATTATTTAGTGATGTTAATATAAATGTTAGCAAAGGAGATAAGATTGCTATTCTAGGAGATTCTAGAGCTGTAAGTGCATTTTTTGAAATATTGAATGGCAAAGATGAACCTAAAACGGGATCATTTGAATATGGTCAAACAATTTCTACTGCTTACTTACCATCAGACAATAGTAAATACTTCGACAGTAAAATAAACTTGGTAGATTGGTTAAGACAATATGCCGAAGGTGAAAAAGACGAAGTTTACATTAGAGGCTTTTTAGGAAAGATGCTTTTCTCGGGAGAGGAAGTAATGAAAAAGTCAAGCGTGCTCTCGGGTGGAGAAAAAATGAGATGCATGTTATCTAAGATGATGTTAGCAGAAGCAAATCTTTTAATGTTAGACGAGCCAACGAATCACTTAGATTTGGAGTCTATTACAGCACTGAACAACTCTTTAATTGATTTTAAAGGAACTATGTTGTTTACGTCACATGACCACACCTTTACACACACAACCGCAAACCGATTAATAGAAATTGGCAAAAATGGGATGTTGGATAAAACAATGACCTATGATGAGTATTTGGCTAGCGATAAAGTAGCCGAACAGAGGGAAGCGATACATGCTTTTTAATTAAACTCAAGCTGTGAAGCCTTTACCTTTTTGGTAAAGGCTTTTTTATTGTCTTTTTAGCAAATTATTGAGGGCATTCAAATTATCCGTTTGAATTTGATCTGGATTCTTTTTAATTAAGTCTAGGTTTCCCGAGCGAGATTTAGAACCAAAAGCTATTACCTCTACTCCATTTTCATGTGCTTTTGCTGAAAATTCTGTTGTTAAAATTTTTGCATTGATTGTTACAGATTTAATTTTATTCTTAATTACCCAATCAAATTCTTCTAAATTTTTAATTTCATAAGAAACAGGAAATGAAGTGTTATTCAGAAAGTATAAACACAAGTTTTTTGAAATACTAATAATCTTAACTTTCGAAGAGTCTAAATCAAATCCGTTAAGTTTAACCAATAACTTATCTGCAAGTTTCTTTTCCCAAATTACATTTCTCTCAGGACTTTTATTTTCAGCATAATGTCTTATATCTATTTGAAGAATTGGGAAGTTTTGAAATGATTTAAAGAGTTTCATTGCACTATCTAATCCAATTATCATTTCAGATTGGAAAAGATCATATGGAAAGCCTAATTGGTATTGAGTTTCAGAAAGATCTTTGATTGTAAAATCTTCAACATAACCTGATTTGTCTGTTTTAGTATCTAAAGTTTTATCATGGTATAAAACAAAGTCAAAGTCTTTGGTCATATGTATGTCTAGCTCAACACCGTCGGCTTTATATTCAATAATTGCTTGTTTAAATGCACTCGCCGAATTTGTAGGAATAGCATTAAAGGGAATAATTGATGGAAAGCCTGCGCCTCCATGACCTATAACATAAATATTACCTTGATTCAAGTTCTCGATTGAATTAAGGTTAACCTTTTCGCAAATTAAAAGAGGAAAAATAATAATTACAGAAATTAAAAAGATAATATACCGTGGCATGTGCCCGAAAGTACAAAGGATTTAGATTTTAGAATCAGTTTTATTACTTACTTTTTTTCTTAGAAATCTTAATCACTTTCAGAACAACATAATAGACTGCAATAGCTAAAGAAGCATAAAACCAATAGTTTAGTTCAAACTTAAATTCTAAACCCGCCTGATAATTGATTATACTGTATTCTATTAAATTAAAAAACCAAAAAAGAGATAAAAGAGCAAGAATACCGTTTTTTTCTTTCTTTAGAATTTTTTTAAAATTAAACGATGCCTCTACCGCTTGATACTTACTTAAAGCAGGTATAAATGCTGGTGTTTTATCTGCCCAATTCAAATAACCTTCTCCAAATTTGTTTCTTAAAAAGGCTTCTTCAGAATACATAATTCGCTCATAATAAACAATGTAAAAAAGTACAAATGCAATAATAAACCACAGATTCATGGTTAATAAAGCTACCGCCAACCACATAAAGAAATTACCAAGATATAGTGGGTGACGCAGAACAGAATACATTCCTTTGGTATTTACAACATCGGCAACCTGATTTTCAATGTTTCTTCCTGATGTTCTATCTGGCGCATGTCCAACTACATGGCAGCGAATTGCCAAACCTAAAATACCTACCAAAAAGCATATTTCATAATAGTACTTTACAATTGGATTGTCAGAATTAGAAACAGAGTTACCATTATAAACCTCGTAAACAAAAACTGCCATACCAATGGCAACAATGATTAAAGGTAAATGTCCTCTATTTTTAAATAAAAAATCTCCTTGTGTCTTAAACTCTTCAATTAATGCCATACAGTTAACCTATTTTCTAATATTTTGGCTAATGTTTAAAATTAATTTGATTTAAATTTTAGAGGCTCTTTTTCTATCTGTTTCATTGAGAATGATCTTTCTTACTCTTAATGATTCAGGCGTTACTTCAACATACTCATCCTTTTGAATATACTCTAAAGCTTCTTCTAATGAGAATTTTTTAGCTGGCGCAATTCTTACTTTATCATCAGCTCCTGAAGAACGCATGTTCGACATTTTCTTTGTCTTGGTAATATTGACCACCAAATCTCCTGCTCTGTTGTTTTCTCCACAAACCTGACCTCCGTAAATTTCTTCGTTAGGGTCTACAAAGAACTTACCTCTATCTTGAAGATTGTTTAATGAGAAAGGAATTGCTTTTCCTGTTTCCATAGAGATTAATGAACCATTTTGTCTTCCTGGAATTTCGCCTTTATAAGGTTGGAATTCTAAAAATCTATGAGACATAATCGCTTCACCTGCTGTTGCAGTTAAAAGGTAGTTTCTTAAACCAATAATACCTCTAGATGGAATAATAAAATCTAAAATCATACGGTCGCCTTTTGGCTCAATATTAGTAATTTCACCTTTTCTTTGGTTTACAACTTCAATAGCCTTACCACTAACTTCTTCTGGTAAATCGACTGTTAAAACCTCTACCGGCTCATGTTTTTTACCATCTACTTCTTTAATAATTACTTGTGGCTGACCAATTTGTAATTCATATCCTTCTCTTCTCATGGTTTCAATAAGAACAGATAAATGAAGAACACCACGACCAAATACATTAAATGAATCTGCAGAGCCTGTGTCTTCAACACGAAGAGCTAAGTTTTTCTCTAATTCTTTTGCTAAACGATCGTTAATGTGTCGTGAAGTAACATATTTACCTTCCTTTCCAAAAAAAGGAGAATCGTTAATCGTAAACAGCATACTCATAGTTGGCTCGTCAATTTTAATACTAGCCATTGCTTCAGGTGCATCAATATCTGCAACTGTATCTCCAATTTCAAATCCTTCAATTCCGACAAGTGCACAAATATCTCCTGCTTCTACTTGTTCAACCTTAGCCTTACCCATTCCCTCAAAAACGTAAAGTTCTTTAACTCTACTCTTGGTCATAGAGCCATCTCTTTTAACCAAATTTATTTGTTGGTTCACTTTTAAGCTACCTCTATTCAATCTTCCAATTGCAATTCTTCCTATAAAAGAAGAATAATCTAAAGATGTAATTAAAAGCTGCGTATTCCCTTCTTCTGGTTGTGGTTCAGGAATATGTTCCATAATAGAATCCATTAAAGGAATAATATTATCTGTTGGTTTTGCATAATCTTCACTCATCCAACCCTGCTTTGCAGAGCCATATATTGTAGGGAAGTCTAATTGCTCTTCAGTTGCACCTAGGTTAAACATTAAGTCAAAAACCTTCTCTTGTGCAATATCAGGAGTACAGTTTTCCTTATCAACCTTATTTACAACTACGATTGGTTTTAATCCCAACTCAATTGCCTTTTGCAAAACAAATCTTGTTTGAGGCATTGGTCCTTCAAAAGCATCAACTAATAAAAGTACACCATCTGCCATGTTCAAAACACGCTCTACTTCACCACCAAAATCACTGTGGCCAGGAGTATCGATAATATTAATTTTAGCATCCTTATAAAAAACAGAAACGTTTTTTGCCAAAATGGTAATACCACGTTCTTTTTCCAAATCATTACTATCCATTATTAGCTCCCCAGGAGTTTCATGGTCGCTAAATAGCTTTCCTGCTAATAGCATTTTATCAACTAATGTTGTTTTACCATGGTCAACATGGGCAATAATGGCAATATTTCTAAGATTCATATCCTGTATTTTGAGGGCGCAAAAGTACCCTTAAACGATGAGTTTCAAGACTTTTAATACTTTTATTTTTTGTTCTAGATTTATTCTTAAAATTTAAGGTTATTCAAAAGATTAGCTAAGTTTGTTGAAAGGCTAATCTGATGAAAAAATCTACCTATTTAATAGTGTTATTATTTCTTTGTTGCTCAATATTTTCAGCTCTTCCAGCCCAGTCTAACAAAGAAAATTTTGAGACCTTAAAAAAGATTAATGAAAAAGTAATTTTATTACTAAGTGAGCATAAGTATTCTGAAATTACCATATTATTTGCTCCCGAATTGCAAATGCAACTTGGCTCTGCAAATTTGGAGCAAGTTTGGAACATGTTAAATTCTAAGTTTGGCGCATATAAATCAACAGGAACATCAATTGAAAAAGTAACTGCAGAAAAAATAACTGCGTTAACCGAAATAAACTTTGAAAATGAGTCTTTTGATTTAAGTACAAGTTTAAATGAAGGAGGGCTACTAAACTCTTTTAATATTCTGCCTCTTAGCAATAAAACGCCTTGGTTAAACCCGCTTTATGGTCAAGAAAGAAATACTAAAAAAACTAATATAAATGTTGGTAAAGTTGATCCATTATTAGCCGAATTACTTAGCCCGAAGAAAGATGAAAAAAAAGCAATTATCGTATTTGTTCATGGCTCAGGTCCTAATGACATGGATGAAACCTTAGGCCCCAATAAGTTCTTTAAAGATTTAGCTTATGGTCTTGCCAATAGATGTATCGCAAGTTTAAGATATAAAAAAAGAACTTATGACTATCCTGTTGCAATGGCCAAAAAGCAATTCGAAATTACGATTGATGATGAGGTAACAAATGATGCAGTTTTAGCAATTCAAAAAGCAAAAAGCTTGGGTTATAAAAAGATCTTTTTAGCAGGACATAGTTTAGGGGGACATATGGCACCAAAAATAGCAGACCAAGAAAGAGTTGATGGTGTAATTATTTTAGCAGGAAATTCAAGCCCATTGGTTGAATTACTAGTTCCTCAATTTGAATACCTTTTTAAAAATGACTCAACCTCAGGGATAACTGAATTTCAGTTGAACGCTATAAAAACTCAAGTAGAAACAGTTATATCGCGTAAATACGATAAAGACACGCATCCGATGATGTTGCCCTTAAGTATGAGTGCTATTTATTGGAAATCTTTAGAAGATTACCTCCCAATTAAAATTGCAAGCAAGCAAAAACTACCCTATTTAGTTTTAAATGGAAGTAGAGACTATCAAGTTGATGTAGCTCAAGCAAAGGCTTGGAGAAATGGTAATTCCAATAAATTTTCAAGAACCCGAATATTCGAGGGTTTAAACCATATGTTTATCAACGGTTCAGGAATTTGTTTACCTACTGAATACGAAAAAGTTGGCCATGTAGACTTGGCAGTTATCGAAGAAATAAAAATTTGGATCGAAGGATTAAACTAATGCAAGACATCAGAAAAAACTTCCCTTCTACTGTTTTAATGCTTGTAATTTTAATAATTGGCAGTGTTTATCTTTTCGAAGATTCAATGAGTAAATATCCGAGTTATTTGCATGCTTGGACACAAAGTGATCGTTTAGCTTTAGCTCAAAACTTTCAAGATAATGGATTCGACTTTTTTCACCCTGCTACATATAACCTGCTAACCAAAGATGGAGTCACTCAAGTTGACTTTCCAATTCATGATTATTTGGTCGCTGTATTCGGTAAAATATTTAATGCCGATTTGGTTTTTACTTTTAGACTATATAATCTAATCTACAGTCTAATTGGTTTGTTTTTCTTGTTTAGGTTATGTTTAAGTGCAGGTCTATCAGGGATAAGGTCAATCCTACTTACCAGTTTTTTCTTTACACTTCCTTTCTACGTCTACTACCAAAATGGATTTTTACCTTCAACAGCTTCACTAAGTAACCTATTAATAGGACTATTCTTTTTGTATAAATTCTTTAAAAATTCGAAAAGTAAAGTATTAGTAATCTCAACAATCTTTCTAAGTATATCAGCTTTGGCGAGATTACCATTTAGTATTTTCCTGTTCGCCTCTATACTCTTGATCTATTGGAAGCAATTTAAGAGCAAAAAATGGCAGCTTTTAGAAGGACTTCCTCTTATATTAGGTTTGGTTGCCGTTATTCTTTATCAGTTCTATAACAATCACCTTGGAAAAGTTTATGGTAGTATGTTTTTACAAGAATTTTTGTACGTAGATGGAGTTGAAAATCTTATTCAAATTATAAATACAGCGGCTGAAAGATGGAGCAATGATTTACTTAGTCCTTTTCATGCAGTATTATTTATAGGTCTGCTTTCAGCTAGTTTGTGGCAATTCTATAAAAACCAAAATACTATAACTCATTCTAAATCATTAATTGAGTGGTTTAGTATTTCTTCCATCGGTGTTCTACTCTATTTCTTTTTAATGGGAAATCAGTTTATAGATCATGATTATTATTATATAGATTCGATTTTACCATTGTTTATGATAATTGGAATAATTTGCTTTAGGTATGTTAGGGTTAGTAAATCTTGGTATACTCCTATTGCAAGCATTTGTATGATATCTTTCTTTTACTTTTTCTCTTACGCAAGCCAAATTCAAACCGAACGTTACACACCAGAATGGAATGATCGAATCGAATATGCATATTCTGTTTACAATAATTCGAAAAATGATTTTAAAAATTGGGGACTAAAGGAAAGCGATACTCTAACAGTTTTAGATGCCAATTCAACAAATATTCCTTTTACAATATACAGAACAAAAGGCTATACGAGTTTAAATAGTATGGAGGACTCGGTATTAGCTATATTAAAAAAACCAACTAATTATGTTGCACTTATAGATAGTTTTTTTAGGACAGATACTTACCGTGATTATCCAGAAATAATTAATGAGCTTGAGTTAGTAAATACAAATGAGCAAATCAGCCTATATAGAATTGACAAGGAAGATGATGGCCCAAAGGATTTTTTTGACAACTATATATTCAATACAGACTTTGATTTTGATAACACTAGGCCTAATTATTTTAACTATAATGGCTTTACTAATCAGGTTGAGAAAGATGGCAACAAATCATTACAAATAAATCCTGAAAACGCTTTCAATCTCACATTTTCGGATACAATAAGGAAGCTCAATCTAAATAAGCCATTAAGAATAATCGTAGTCGCAGACTATTTTCAAGCAGATACAATTTCTAAGATACAATTGGTCTGCCAGTTTGGTAATTATTACAAAGCCCATTACACACAAAACACCTTAACAGAAATAGATTCAGTAGTTAATAAAACTTATAAATGGGCTATACCTGCGGAGAAGCTTAAGGAAAATCAACAGATTAAGATTTACTATTGGAATCAGGATAAATTAAAGGTTAATATAGATAACTACCACCTACTTATATATCAATAAATGGAAGCAATTAATTACAAAGCATTTATCGTAAGAGAGAATGAAGATGGTTCATTTTCTAGAAGAATTGAAGAAAAGTATACCACAGAACTACCTGATCATGAGGTATTAATAAAAGTAAGCTATGCAGCCTTGAATTATAAGGATGCTTTATCCTCTAACGGTCATAAAGGAATAACAAGACAGTTTCCTCATACGCCGGGAGTTGATGCTTGTGGCATTGTTGTTAGTTGCACTGATGGTAGTTTTAAAAAAGGAGATCAAGTTATTGTTACTTCGTATGATTTTGGAATGAATACTTCAGGTGGGTTTCAAGAATATATTAGAGTTCCTTCTAAATGGCCGATGAAACTTCCAGAAGGAATGACCCTAGAAGAATCTATGGTACTTGGAACAGGAGGATTCACTGCTGCTCTATCATTATATAAAATGGAACAAAATGGACAAAACCCAGATATGGGACCAATTTTAGTAACAGGCTCTACAGGTGGTGTTGGAAGTATGGCAGTTAATATTGCAGCTCAGCAAGGATATGAGGTAATTGCAGCAAGTGGCAAAAAAGAGTCGCATGATTATTTAAAAGAATTAGGTGCATCTAAAATTATTTCAAGGGAAGATGTAAATGACCAATCTGGAAGACCTTTACTTAGAACTCAATGGGCAGGCGCGATAGATACTGTTGGCGATAATACGTTAGCAACCTGCATAAAAGCTTGCGGTAGAAATGGTAGTATTGCAGTTTGTGGTTTAGTACAATCTCCAAAATTAGAAACTACCGTTTACCCATTTATTTTAAACGGAATAAATGTTTTAGGTATCGAAACTGCAGAAACACCTAGAGAGATTAGATTGAAAATATGGAAGCTTTTAGCAAGTAATTGGAAACCTAAAAAGTTGAACTCTGTGAAAAGAATTATTTCAATGGATGAGCTCGAAAATTCAATTGAATTAATGCTCAAAGGAAAATCTTTTGGAAGAGTTGTAGTAAAATTATAAATCGCATTATAGATTAACATACTGTATTTCAATTAGTAATCTTATATTTTAAATGTATAAACATATATTTGTTTAATTATTCGATTATTTTATTAAACAAAATTTACACTTTCATGTTTCGTATTTAAATCATATAAAATTATAATCATGAAAAACTTTAAGTACTTACTCTTATTATTTTTATCTGTATCAATTTCATTTTACTCATGCGATGACGACGACGATGATAATAATACACCATCAACTCCTGCAGCTACAGGGCCAACTCAAAATATTGCAGAAATAGCAATTGCTGATTCAAGAACTGATAGCTTAGTAGTGGCATTATCTCATGCCAATTTAGTATCAACTTTTCAAGGAATCGGAAATTTCACTGTTTTTGCTCCAGACAACCAAGCTTTTAGAGATTTATTAGCCACAGACATGAGTTGGAATAAAATTACAGACATAGATACAACCGATTTGAAAGATGTATTATTTTACCATGTGCTTGGAAGCAAAGTAATGTCTGGTAGTTTAACTGACGATACTTATGCAACAACATTAAATATTCAAGGTAGTGTGAATAATGAAGCGACTGTTATAGAAGTTGATGTTAATGGAAGCAGTGTTTCACTTAACAACAATGCATCTGTCGACCAAGCTGATATTGAGGCAACAAACGGCGTTATTCATATTATTGATGCGGTAATTATGCCAAGAAATATAGTAGAGTTAGCCATAAACGATGAGCGTTTTTCTATTTTAGTTCAAGCATTACAAGTATTTGGTGATACTTTAACAGGGGCACTTTCAGGTCCTGGACCATTCACAGTATTCGCACCTACAAACGATGCTTTCCAAGCTTTATTAGATAGTGATTCAACATGGAATACTTTAAGCGATATTCCAAGAGCTACATTAAATACTGTATTGAAATACCATGTTATTCCAAACGCAAATGCTCAATCTAGTAGCTTAATGCAAAGCCAGTCTTTAACATCTTTAAACAACTTAACCCTAACTGTTGATTTAAGCAATGGTGCTCAATTGATGACATCATCAATGGAACAAGGAAATGTAAATATAATTGTAACTGACGTGCAAGGAACAAACGGAGTTGTTCATGCTGTAGAGGAAGTATTACTTCCGTAGTTAAATTTTAGTGTGGAAAAGGAGCTGTTAACGCAGCTCCTTTTTTTATTTTTATAGGTTTATGAAAAGAATTACCAATAAAGACATCAAAGAGATGTCACACGTTTATAGATTGAATTTAATTAACTCTATAAATGGATATAAAGCAGCTAACCTAATTGGAACAAAAGGAGTAAATGGTGAAAACCTTGCCATTATAAGTTCTGTAATACATTTAGGTTCAAATCCGCCCCTACTAGGTTTTATAATGAGACCTACAACAGTTGGAAGAGACACCTATAGAAACATTATTGAAAATGGCTCATATACCATTAATCACGTCCACACTAAAATTGTAGAAAAAGCTCACTATACGTCTGCAAATTTAGAATTTGGTGTATCAGAATTTGAAAAATGTAAACTGACTCCACAGTATAAAAATGACTTTATAGCTCCTTATGTTGAAGAGAGTAATATTCAGGTAGGAATGAGTTTGGTAGAAGAAATTCCTATTCCTTCAAATGGAACAATTTTAATGGTTGGTAAAATTGAGGAAATCCATATTCATGATTCAATAATTGCAGAAAATGGCCAAATTGATCTTAATGCTGCAGATACAGCCGCTATTTCAGGTTTAAACCGATACCATAAAGTCGAACAAGTAGCTCAATTTCCATATGCTAGACCTGAAGAAATTCCGAATTTTTAATTAGAATTATGGTAGTAATTTAGAGCTACTATGAAGCTAGAGGAATCTTTTACTAATCCTGAAGAGATTTTTGGACCTAAAACGAAAATCTTAAATCTAAAAAGAAACCAATTTGTACTGGAACCAAATAAAACCGAAATGCATATCTATTATGTCATTTCAGGATCCGTAGCTAGTTTTATAGAAAAAGATGGCGAAGAAGTCTGCATGGCGATTCATACCAAAGGCAACTTCTTTTCAGAATATAGCTCTTTTATAGCCCAAACCCCAAGCCAATCTTATTCTAAAACCTTGCAAAATTGCAAGCTAGCTGCAATAAATTACCACATTCTACAAGCTGCCTACGATATCTCCAAAGATCATGAAAGAAAGGGTCGCCTAGTTAGTGAGCAGCTGTACCAATCACTAAATAAAAGAGTTACAGATTTATTAACATTAGATGCCGAAGCTCGGTACCTTAAATTTATTGAAGAAAGACCTGATGATATTTTAGAGATACCCTTAAAATACATTGCCTCTTATTTAGGAATGACTCCCGTTAGTTTGAGTAGAATTAGAAAAAAAATTAGTAATTAATTTTCTTATCCTATGTTAAGAAACTTCTTTTTAAGTTCTCTCAACTTTGACTTAACATTAAAACAAATACTATGAAGTCATTACTTATTACAATTACATTATTAATTAGCACAGTTTCTTTTGAGTCAATTTGACGAACGATTTTATTATCCGCAAAAAGATTGGACCTTAATTGCTGACAGCATTGAGTAAAAAGAAGTTTCATTTTCAATTGAATCTGGAACCATTACTGGTATAGAGTTAAAGCCAGAGGGAGAATTCAATGGAAATATTCTATTTTTTCACGGTGCAGGTGGAAATGTATCCACGTACTTGCCGATGACAGTTCCATTTTCTAAATCGGGATTTAGAGTTATGATGATTGATGTACGAGGCTATGGAAAATCTAGTGGAACTCCCACTCATGTGGGAATCACCGAAGATGCTCCTGAAATTTTAGATTGGTTATTAGCACAAGAAAACTATAAATCAAATAAGCCAATTGTTTACGGTGCTTCTATGGGAACTCAAATTGCTACTCACATAACGGCAGAATTCTCGGACAAAATAGATGGCTTAATCTTAGATGGCGCTATTACTTCTTTTACAGATATTGCGCTATTTTCTGCACCAGAGGAACAGAAAGCAGTAATTCAACAATTTGTTACTTCACCTTACTCAGCTATTCAGGATATTAAAAACATTGGAAACACTCCTGTTCTTATTGTTCATTCTGAAGGAGATTCGGCTGTGCCATAAAAAATGGGCAAAGATTTATATAATGCAGCAAATGACCCAAAGTTATTCTACGAATACGAGGGTGAGCATTTAGAAGCTCCTCAAAAGCATATTACTGAGCTTGTTTTAAAAATAGAGCAATTGATGAAGTAATAATCTTACAGTTACCCCAAACAAAAAGCCCTTTCGGATTACCGAAAGGGCTTTAAGCATTAAAAAAATATATGGTACTATGCTACTTTTACGTCAATAGCATTTAATCCTTTTCTTCCTTCTTTTAAATCGAACGTTACTGCATCTCCTTCACGCACCTCGTCAACAAGACCGCTAATGTGTACAAAATATTCTTTGTTCGTTTCGTCTTCTGTAATAAAACCAAATCCTTTAGTTTCATTGAAGAACTTTACTATTCCTTTACTCATGGTAATTAATTAATTATTATAAAATGCAAACCTACACTAATAAAACAGAATACAGTCTTTTTTATGTGAAATAATCGCAAAATTTACCTTATTACTGTGTTATCAGATACATATTCTACCTTGTTTTAGAAGAATCTGACACCAAATGTTTGATTTCAGTTATCTCTTTAGGAGTTAAGTCTCTCCATTGACCTAAAGGAATATCTAGCTTTACATTCATAATTCTTACTCTTTGCAGGGATTTTACTTTATATTCCAAATGCTCACACATTCTTCTAATCTGGCGATTCATTCCTTCTGTGAGTACTATCCTAAACTTGTATTGACCTAACTTTTCAACCTTACATTTTTTTGTTTTGGTTCCTAAAATCGGAATACCATCACTCATTTTCTTTACAAAAACGTTATCAATCGGTCTATCAACGGCAACAATATACTCCTTCTCATGATTATTCTTAGAACGCAATATCTTATTTACAATATCACCATCGCTAGTAAGAAAAATTAAGCCTTCACTAGGTTTATCTAATCTACCTATTGGGAAAATTCGTTTTTTATGATTGATATAATCAATGATATTGTTCTTCTCGTTTTTAGCATCGGTTGTACAAACAATGCCTCTTGGCTTGTTAAAGGCGATATAAACAAATCTTTCTTTAAGCTTCTTGGGCTTATTAACAAATTCTCCATCAACAACAACTTCATCACTAACAGAAACCTTAGCTCCCTTTTGTGGAATTTCTCCGTTTACGGTAACTCGTTCCTGCTCGATAAGCTTATCCGCTTCTCTTCGTGAGCAATAGCCTAATTCACTTAAAAATTTATTTAGTCTTACTACAGTCATGCTTATTCAGAGGCTTCCTCTTCCCTATTTTTTACGTGCTTTTCAAGCCATTGATCTTGCTCCCATAGCAAATGAAGTATACTTTCTTTCGCTCGATAGCCATGGCTTTCTTTCGGCAAAATTACTAATCGAACAGTAGCCCCCAATCCTTTTAGCGCATTAAAATATCGCTCGCTCTGCATTGGGTATGTTCCTGAGTTATTATCGGCCTCACCGTGGATTAATAATAAAGGAGTTTTCATTTTTTCGGCATGCATAAAAGGCGACATTGTATAATAAACCTCAGGTGCTTCCCAATAATTACGCTCTTCACTCTGAAAACCAAAAGGAGTCAATGTTCTGTTATAAGCTCCACTTCTTGCTATTCCTGCAGCAAACAAATCTGAATGAGATAATAAATTAGCAACCATAAAAGCTCCATAACTATGGCCGCCAACAGCAACCCTATTTCTATCGTTATAACCTAAATCATCAACCGCATCAATTGCTGCTTTAGCATTGGCAACAAGCTGCTTTCTAAAAGAATCATTTGGTTCTTCATCTCCTTCTCCAACAATTGGAAAGGTAGCACCATCTAAAACAACATAACCTTTAGTAACCCAGTAAACAGGAGAACCATAGTATGGATAAGTGAATTTATTAGGATTTTGAGTATTTTGACCGGCGCTAGACTTGTCCTTAAATTCTCTTGGGTAAGCCCATAGAATCATTGGCATTTTCTCTTTTTTCGACTTATCGTATCCTACAGGTAAATAAAGTGTTCCGGTTAAATCAAGCCCATCTTCTCTTTTGTAATTGATAACCTCTTTATGTACATTCTGTATACTTTTAAAAGGATTTTCAAATGCAGTTAATTGGTTCAACTCTTTAGATTCTAAGTCTCTTGAATAATAATTTGGATACTCACTGGGAGATTCAATTCTTACAAGCAATTGATTCTTTTCTGAATCATAAATTCTTAAATCCTCTTTTTTGTTAGCAAACTCAGATTGATAAAGTCTTTTGGTTAATTGAGTTTTTAAATCTAATTCATCTAAAAATGGAAATTGCCCTTCTTCACTAAATCCATCTCCTATTAAAAACGCTTTATCGTCTTTTATATCAAGAACATAACTTCCGTACTTGTTTCTCTTGGTTTCAAATCCACCAGGATCGCTGTACCTATCTTGGTAATTCCTATCATACAATACTTTTGCTTTTTCGTTCGCATTAGATGGATTGAATAAATATACTTTAGTATTTCTCGTTTTCCACCAATAATCATAAGCTATTGCTTGAGTTTTAGAACCCCAAGAGATACCTGAATAACGGTTTATCGTTTTTAAAATACTTTTTCCTTCACCCTTAAAAGGTGATTCTAACTGAAAAACTTCATCTCTAAACTCAACTTCCATTGCAGGATCTCCTTCATCTAAAGCCTCAGCATAAATTAATGTAGCCGGTTGATCAGATCTCCAAGAAATGTTTCTTCTGCCCTTTCTTGTCGACATAAAACCTTTAGGTAAATCTTCAATAAGTGGAACTTCTAAAACGGTATTTACTTTTTTTCCTGATTTGTCATAAATAACTGTTTTACTAGGAAATCTTCCGTAAGTCACTAAATACGAAAATGGTTTTTCCACAGTACTTACCATAATATATTCTCCATCTGGAGAGAAAGAAACACTCCTATACATTTCAGAAGGTAAAAACAAAGTGCTATTTCCTTTAAGGTCCACCTTGTGAATTTCTGATAAAGCCAACTGCTCAAAATTAAATTCGTCGTTCGGGTTTTTTAATAAGTCCTGATAGGTTCTGTTTTGAGCCTTTTTACCATCGTTTGAAGAAATTGTGGGACCTGCAGGAATAGCTTCTTCTGTATTAATTAATTCCTTTCTGTCTTTTGAAAGCATTTTTACTAAAAGTGATTTACTATCTTCAAACCAATTAATTACATCTCTTAAGTTAGCATTTACATTAGCTTCGGTAATTTTAGTTACGCTAGCATTTGCAATATCCAAAACCCATACCTCTACTCCTTCTTGAGTGGTGTTGGTTAAAGCAATTTTTGTATGGTCGGGAGACCAAGAAAAATTTGCCAACTTGGCATTCTCAGGAATTCCTGCCACATCTTTAAGTTTAGAGCCGTCTTTCATAGCTCTTACTTTTACATTTTTATAATAATTGGTTCTGCTTCCAATACTTGTTTTTGGGTCAATTCTTAAACCTCCTAAACGCAACTCCTCTTGCGATAAATCTGCAATGGTTTTGTAAGGATCTCTGTAAAGGAAAATCATATACTCCTTTTTATAATCCATTAAAACTGATGGTGCTAAACTAACATCTACTAAATCTAAAATTTCTTGACTAGGTTTCTGATAAGTTAGGTTTTCTTGAGCGTGGCTCGCTAAGGCCATAAATGCGATTAGGATTAATGCGATTCGTTTCATAAATATTGTTTTTTTGATAGGTGAACGAATATACGAAATGCTATAAGTCGAATAAATATTATTTGATGGATGGTAGTCAGTGTTCAATATTCAGTTAACAATATTCAATTTTCGGTATTAACTATTGAATATTTCATAATTGATAATTCATAATTTTAAATTCCCCATTTCGACTATCGCTCAATGTGACAATTTAAAGGGTATTAGTAATTCATTTACTTCCATCTCGATACAATTTCACTTACAGTAAAATCATACTTCGATAAACTCAATAATCACTCGATGTCCGTTTCAATTCAACATTCATAATTCAATATTCAACCCGCCTTCTTTGTATTTCCAAGGACCCGCATTCTAAGCTATAGATTCAGTATTGAAAAATTCGTAATTGATAATTCGTAATTCGTAATTGAAAAATTTAAATTCCCCATTTCGACTATCGCTCAATGTGACAATTTAAAGGGTATTAGTAATTCATAATTCAACATTCATAATTCTCCATTCAACCCTGCTTCATTGCATTTCGGTGGACTGGCATTCTTCATTCCACATTCTAGATTCCACACACTACATTCTCCATTAAACCTTACTTTTGCAGAAAATTAACAGCATGGCAAGTTTTAAAGAGTTAGGAGTCGATTCGAACATAATAAAGGGATTAAACGAATTGGGAATAATTGATCCTTCACCGATACAAGAAAAGGTTATCCCTTTACTTTTAAATAGCCAAGAAGATTTAGTTGGTCAGGCACAAACCGGAACAGGGAAAACTGCCGCTTACGGAGTTCCGTTATTGCAGAAAATAAATTCTAAAAGTAAAATGGTACAGGGCTTAATACTTTGTCCTACAAGGGAATTAGGTCAGCAAGTGGCTAAGCAGTTGTTTAAGTTTACCAAGTACACCGACAAAATATTTACCGAAGCAGTTTATGGCGGAGAGCCAATTGACAGACAGATAGATCGTTTGAAAAGACCGACTCATATTGTAGTAGCAACTCCAGGCAGACTGATAGATTTATTGAAAAGAAAAGCGGTTGATTTAAGCGCAGTGAAGACCATTATTTTAGATGAAGGTGATGAAATGCTAAGCATGGGTTTTAAAGCTGAGCTCGAAGAAATCTTGAGTTTTGTAACCGAAGCAAAAAGTAAGTGGTTATTTTCTGCTACGCTGCCTCATGGAATTAAGAACATTGTAAACATGCACTTTTCTGCAGATGCACATCGAATTCAGGTTGATGGACAAAATGTGGTTAACAGCAAAATTGAGCACAGGTATTTGTTATGCGAAGAAGCAGAAAAGTTAGCAGTACTTGTTCAGTTTTTGAAAGTCACTAAAGAAGAAAGAGGCATTATTTTTTGCAGAACCAAAAAAGCGGTAGAAAAGCTATCAAAGCAATTGCAAGCAAAGAATATTTCGGCTGACGGAATACAGGGAGACTTAAAGCAATTGGAAAGAGAAAAGGTATTAAGAGCCTTTAAAAATGGAAAGCTAAAACTTTTAGTTGCAACCGATTTGGCTGCTCGTGGATTAGATATTCCTGAATTAGCCTATGTAGTGCATTACCAAATGCCCGACCATGATGAATATTACACCCACCGCTGTGGCAGAACAGCTCGTGGTGGCAAAGAAGGCTATTCTTTAGCCTTAGTAAATTCTCAAGAGCTAAAATCACTGCGCTTTTTCGAGAAGAAATTAGGAATTCATTTAGAGCAAGTTAGGGCGGTATAAAAAATTAATTGGATTGGTTTAAAAAATAATTATCTTGTAACACGAAAAACCAATTATGATTGAACCAAACAGGAAGTATAGCTATCCGACAACAAACGTTTACAAACGCTTAATACCCGGTTTTGTATTTGATTTACAGTCAATTATACAATTCAAAACACAAAAACGAAGTAAAATATAATATGGATATGACGCACAGGAGTGCGTCATATCCTATTGTTATATGCAAGCTGAAAAAACACAAGTAATAAAATGACACAAATTAAAAAGATTGAACACGAAATCTCTTCATTAAGAGAAAAATTACAAAAACACGAACTTTATGAAAGTTTAAAATCAGTTTCTGACATAAGGACTTTTATGCAGAACCATATTTATGCTGTTTGGGATTTTATGTCGCTTTTAAAAGCTCTACAAATTGAGTTAACGAATGTTCAAGTTCCTTGGACTCCTTCAAAAAATGCAACGTTATCAAGATTTATTAATGAAATTGTACATGGAGAAGAAAGTGATGTTAACGAATTAGGAGAGCCTAAAAGTCATTTTGAAATGTATTTAGACGCTATGACTCAGATGGGTTCAAGTACCTATGAGATTGATAAATTCATTACTAACATAACTTCAGGACAAAGTGTCAACTTCGCATTAAATGAGTGCGATATTGATGAAAAAGTAAGTGATTTTGTTAAATTTTCATTTTCAATAATTGAGACAGGAAAACCTCATTTAATTGCTTCGGCATTCACTTTTGGGAGAGAAGATGTAATTCCTGATATGTTTATTGAAATATTAAAAAATGCGGATTCAGAAAACAAACTTTACAATAAATTAACTTATTACCTTGAAAGACATATTGAACTTGATGGAGACGAACATGGTCCTCTTTCCCTTCAAATGATTGAAGAATTATGTGATAATAATGAAACGAAATGGAATGAAACTTTAGTAGTTGCTAAACAATCTTTAGAAAAAAGGATTTTGCTTTGGGATGCTATTAACGAATTGATAAAAAAAGGAAAGCCAGCATATAACAATGGCTATAAATAATGCGGGCATTTGTGGTTAAGAAAGCTTCTTCTTGTTATGGTGAAGCTAAAACTGCAATTCGTAATATTGAATCCAAAGTATCTGCCGAACGTAGAAAAGAGTGGGAATTTAAACTGCAACAACATAATGATGCGGTTTCACTTCAAAAGGAAAGGATTAATGCAGTCAAAGATATTGCCGTTGCTTACTACAAAAGAAATAGAACACAACATAGTTATACCTATATTATAAGATAATAGATTTTCTTTTCTTAGAAACTATCTTGCTGCATCATACAATATTTAAATCTAAAAAAGCCCTTCAGAGATGAGGGGCTTTTTAGCACCCACTCTTTGTATTAAGTAACAGATGTTACTTTGGAACAGACAGGAGGATGAAGATGAAAATGCTAAGTCGTCTTTACAGTATTACAATCAATTGAGGGAATAATTTTCTGTGACTCATAACAATCGCTAAAAAAATCATAACTTGCTTAAGCAAGAAACGCTTTTTAGCGTAACGTTGTATGGGTGATTGTTTTAATCGTTTCCATTTCATCTTTTGTTGCTTCTGTGTTGTTCAAATACAAACTATCTTTTATAGCAATTGTAAATGAGCGAGAAGCATTAACAATTGCTCCCCAAATCTTTCTTGCTTCCCAAATTCTATCATAAGCTGCATTATTCTGAAAACCAACCATAAAAGCTACTGCCGTTCCGATTAAACCAACTGGAGTTAGTGGAACTTGCAACCATTTTATATTCAATAACTCATATAATGAGGTGATTGCTGTAGCAAGAATTAAGAGAAAAATTAGCTCTCTCTTCGTCCAAATAATTACATTTTTAAACGGAAATCTTCGTTGAGTATACATGCTTTAATATTTATATGTAAATAAACTTAATTACCTTGCTTGTTCCAAGAAATTCAATTTATTGAATACTTAAAATCTTATCAGGCATGGAAATAGAAAAAGTAAACCTAAACTCGAAATTGAGCAGCTTCAGCGAATTATGGAGTCCAAAAATTGCTGGGGAATTAAACGGACAGCACATTAAACTGGCTAAACTAAAAGGCGATTTTGTAATGCATCATCATGAAAATGAAGACGAGCTCTTTTATGTTATTAAAGGAACCCTTTTTATTGAAATGAAAGACAAAACAATTGAGTTAAACGAAGGCGAGTTTGTAGTAATACCAAAAGGAGTTGAGCACAAATCATTTGCTCCTGAAGAAGTCAGTATTTTATTATTTGAGCCTACTACAACTTTAAATACCGGAAACACCAAGAATGAATTGACGGTTGAGAAGCCTGATCAAGTCTAGAAGATATTAAATCATACATTCAAGGAACTTACGATTTAAAGATTGTCGCTTTTTGTACATTAATCGAGCATTGGGTAATATTTTGCCGATTCGATTTAATGTAAGACCTGAAATAACAATATTTGAATTGAATAAGGCTTAACAAATACAAAAATTTAATCCATGGAAAAAACAGTTAGCGAAGCAATACAATACCGAAGATCTGTTCGTGTTTACACAGATGAAAAGATTGAAACAAGTAAGGTTAAGCAATGCCTTAGGAATGCTTCTCTTGCTCCAACGAGCAGCAATCTTCAGCTTTGGGAATTTTATCATTTAACGGACAAATCAATTCTAGAAAAAATGAAACCGCTTTGTTTAGGTCAAAATGCAGCAAATACTGCACAACAATTAGTTGTTGTAGTGACCCGAAAAGACTTATGGCCGCAAAGGGCTAAAGCTAATAAGGACTTTGTAAGAGAAACTTACCACCAAGAAAATTTAAGTGAACGAGATCAAAAACGAAAGAAAATGGCATTGGATTATTATGGAAAACTGATCCCTACCCTATATGCCGACTTTCTAGGAATTTTGGGCTGGATAAAATATGCCATATTCCAAGTAGTTGGATTGTTTCAGCCAACTTATCGTCAGTCAAGGTTAAGCGACATGCGCATAGTTGCTCACAAAAGCGCGGGTTTAGCTGCACAAAACTTTATGATTAGCATGGCTGCCATTGGCTATGACACTTGTCCGATGGAAGGAACGGATACTTTGAGAGTTAAAACGCTTTTAAAGCTTCCTAGAGGAGCAGAAATAAACATGGTTATTTCTTGTGGAATTAGAGACGAAAAAGGAATTTATGGCCCGCGATTTCGGGTACCTTTTCAAGAAGTTTACTTCGAAGTTTAAACCCTATACCTTCTTACAAACTCTCTACTCAGTTCAATTAGCGGATACATCACCTCATCATTTTCTAAAAAATGTACTCGATCTCGGTAAAAACCGATTGCCTTTTGAATAGCCTGCGATGTCTTCTCATCTCTAAACTCCAGAGCCTGAGTTGCTGTAAACCATTCAATTGCTAATACTTTTTCTAAATTTTCAACCACTCGAAGCAGCTTGGTAGCAGCGTTTGCTCCCATACTTACATGGTCTTCTTGTCCGTTTGATGAGTCAATGGTATCAACCGAAGCAGGAGTTGCCAATTGCTTGTTCTGACTAACAGCAGATGCAGCAGCATATTGAGCAATCATAAAGCCAGAGTTTAAGCCAGGATTGCCAACTAAAAAAGCAGGAAGTCCTCGAGTTCCGCTTACTAATTTATAGCATCTTCTTTCAGATATAGATGCTAATTCAGCAGCAGCAATAGCCAAAAAGTCTAACACTAAAGCCAAGGGTTGACCGTGAAAATTACCTGCAGAAACTACCTCATCGGTTTCTATGAAGATAGTTGGGTTGTCAGTTACTGAGTTAATTTCCGTTTCAGTTACCTTTTTTGCATGAGCGATTGTGTCCTTAGAAGCCCCGTGAACCTGTGGCACGCATCTTAAGCAATAAGGATCTTGTACATGGGCCTTTTTGCGTTTTATCAATTCACTACCTTCTAAATAGGTATTTACTGCCTTAGCCGTCGCTATTTGACCTTCATGAGGTCTTACTTGGTGAATTAAATGATTGTACGGCTCTATTCTCCCATCAAAAGCATCGATAGAAGTAGCTGCGGCAAAATCTGCCCAAGCGCTAAAATGCTCCAATTGAATCATGCAATGGGTAGCATAGGCACTCATAAATTGAGTTCCGTTTAACAATGCCAAGCCCTCTTTAGATTGCAACTGAATTGGATCCCACCCCATTTGCTGGTTAATTCCTGCACCTGTGCTGCGTATGTTATTATGGTATACTTCCCCTTGACCTATTAAGGGCAATGACAAATGAGCTAAAGACGCTAAATCTCCTGATGCGCCCAATGAGCCTTGCGTATAAACAATTGGTGTAACATCATGATTGTAAAAATCAATTAATCGTTGCACCGTTGCTAATTGAACTCCCGAATGACCTTGAGACAATCCTTGAACCTTCAACAAAATCATTAATCGAACGATTTCTTTTGGCACCTCCTCGCCCATTCCGCAGGCATGCGATATTACAAGGTTTGTTTGTAACTGACCTAAATCTTTCTTAGATATTTCCGTATCGCAAAGCGAACCAAAACCTGTATTAATTCCGTAAATCGGAGCTTCTGACCGTTCTACTTTTTCATCTAAATAATCTCGACAAGCTATTATTTTCTCTTTAGCTGAATCGCTTAGTTTTAATTTCTTGTGTTCAGTTATAATTGTCTTTATTTCAGCAATACTTAAGAAATCACCGCTGATTAAATGAAAAGTGTCTGTCATGTTTTTGTTTGTTTTAATTCCAAATTTGTCCACTTCGACTCCGCTCAGTATGACAAAAATTAAGAGAGTTTTTCTATCAGTTGCTCTGCTGTTACTTTATTTTGTTCACCTGTTTCCATGTTCTTCAAGCTTAATTCACCAGATTCCATTTCCTGTTCTCCTACCAATACCACATAAGGAACCTGCTTTTGATTGGCAAATTTCATTTGCTTTTTCATTTTTGCAGCATCCGGATAAATCTCCGCTTTAACATCTTTAGCTCTTAATTTCTGTAATATGGGCAGGACATAAGCTTCTTCCTTTGCTCCAAAATTTATGAATAAAACTAGCGTTCCTTCTTTGACCTGTTCTGGGAATAAGTTCAACTCTTCCATCACATCGTAAATACGATCTGCACCAAAAGAAATTCCGACTCCTGACATATTTGGCAATCCGAAAATACCAGTTAAATCAGCATATCTTCCACCTCCACAAATACTACCCATTTTGACCTCATTGGTAACCACTTCGAAGATTGCTCCTGTATAATAATCTAAGCCGCGAGCTAGTGTTACATCTACCTCAACTTTCGCTTTTTGCAATGTAATTACATCTAATAAATTAAAGATATATTCTAGCTCTTCAATGCCTTTTAGACCAACTTCAGAAGCAGAAATATATTCTTTCAACTTATTCAATACCAATTCTTTATCACCATTCAATTCAAACAAAGGTTTAATTGAAGCAATTTCAGAATCTGTCAAACCTTTTTGACCTAATTCTTCTTTAACTTTTTCTATTCCAATCTTTTCTAGCTTGTCAATTGCAACCGTTATATCTACAATTTTTTCAGGTCTTCCGATAACCTCAGCAATGCCGCTAAGTATTTTACGGTTATTGATTTTTATGCTAAAATCATTTAAACCTAAATTGCTTAAAACCTCATCAAAAATTTGAATCAGTTCTACTTCATTAATTAATGAATCAGAACCAATTACGTCTGCATCACATTGGTAAAACTCTCTGTACCTTCCTCTTTGCGGACGGTCTGCTCTCCATACTGGCTGAATTTGAAAGCGTTTAAATGGAAATACAAGATCGTTTTGGTGCTGCACTACATATCGTGCAAAAGGAACAGTTAGATCGTAGCGAAGAGCTTTGTCTGAAATACTTAAGATAGCATTTGCCGAGTTTCCTTCTTCTATGGATTGTTGATCAGCTTTCTTTAAATAATCTCCTGAGTTTAAAACACTAAAAATTAAACGATCTCCCTCTTCTCCGTACTTTCCTGTTAGAGTACTTCTATTCTCCATAGTCGGAGTCTCTATCTGCTCGTAAGCATATCGCTTAAAACTCTTGCGTATGGTATCAAAAATATAGTTTCGTTTCGCCATTACTTCTGGCGAAAAATCTCTAAACCCTTTTGGTATTCCAATTTTCATTTTTTTTTCTTTGGTCATTGCGAGGTTTGAGCCTGTGCAGAGCAAAGCTAAGTAAAGCAATCTTTCTAATAATAAGCAGATTGCTTCTTCCGCTGTCGCTCCATCGCAATGACGTTGCAATTAAATAATTAACACATTCCTAATTCGTAATTTATTTCACCAGTTTTCTATACTTAAACTTCTGTGGTTCTGTACCTAATCGTTTTCTCTTGTTTTCTTCGTATTCAGAGTAGCCACCTTCAAAATAATAAACATTTGCATCGCCTTCGAATGCTAAAATGTGTGTACAAATACGGTCTAAAAACCAACGGTCGTGAGAAATAACTACCGCGCACCCTGCAAAGTTTTCTATACCTTCTTCCAAAGCTCTTAAGGTATTCACATCAATATCATTGGTAGGCTCATCTAATAAAAGCACATTGGCTTCTATCTTAAGCGTCATGGCTAAATGCAATCGGTTTCTTTCTCCACCTGATAATACGCCAACCTTTTTATTCTGGTCGCCACCATTAAAGTTGAATCTAGACAAATAAGCTCTAGAGTTTACAATCTTACCTCCTATTTCCATTTGGTCGTTACCACCGGCAACAACTTCAAAAACTGTTTTTTCAGGATCTAAATCCGCGTGAGCCTGATCTACATATCCTAATTCAACGGTAGAACCTACCTTAAAATCACCAGAGTCAGGAGTTTCTTCTCCCATTATCATTTTAAATAGCGTTGTTTTACCAGCGCCGTTAGGACCAATAATTCCTACAATACCTGCTGGCGGAAGTTTAAAGTTTAAGTTTTCATAAAGTAAGCGATCACCAAATCCTTTAGAAACACCATTGGATTCAATTACTTCATTACCTAAACGCTGTCCATTAGGAATAGGAATTTCAAGCTGCTGAACCGCTTCTTTGCCTCCTTCTTCCATCAACTTATCGTAATTAGCTAAACGAGCTTTAGACTTGCTTCTTTTGGCTTTAGGATTCATCCTAGACCATTCCAATTCTTTCTCTAGGTTCTTTCTTCTCTTACTTTCTTGTTTCTCTTCAGCTTTCAATCTTTTCGATTTTTGCTCTAACCAAGAAGTATAGTTTCCTTCAAAAGGAATTCCTTGACCGCGATCTAATTCTAAAATCCAACCAGCTACATTATCTAAGAAATAACGGTCGTGAGTAACTGCAATAACTGTCCCTTTGTATTGCTGTAAGTGCTGCTCTAACCAATAAACAGATTCTGCATCTAAGTGGTTAGTAGGCTCATCAAGCAACAATACATCTGGCTCTTGTAGTAATAATCGACATAAAGCAACTCTTCTTCTTTCACCACCTGATAGGTTAGCAACAGAAGCATCTGGTTCAGGACAACGCAAAGCATCCATCGCTCTTTCTAATTTTGTATCCAACTCCCAAGCATTTAAAGCATCAATTTGAGTTGATAGTCTTTCTTGCTCTTTCATCAGCGCTTCCATCTTGTCAGGATTCTCTAATACTTCAGGATCAGCAAATTTTGCATTACACTCTTCATAGGCCTTTAAAACAGCTGCAGTTTCTGCAGCGCCTTCCTCAACAATTTCTCTAACTGTTTTGGTTTCATCTAATTTAGGTTCCTGAGATAACATTCCTACAGAATAACCATCAGAGAACACTACATCTCCTGTATAACCGCTTGTTTCTTCACCTGCAATGATTCGCATTAGGGTAGATTTACCCGATCCATTCAATCCTATGATACCGATTTTGGCTCCATGGAAAAATGATAGGTATATATTTTTAAGGATTGGTTTTCCAGAAGGTAATGATTTGGTGAGATTTACCATTGAAAAAATAATCTTCTTATCGTCAGACATAACTCTTTTAATTTAATTTTTAGAAGTTGTGAATTTAATGCAATTTTAACAGGTTTCAAACCTATATTTACTATCCTTGAATCGAAATAAATTTGAAAACTAAAAGAGATAAAACCATAATTGGCAGAAGCGAGTTTGTTGATTTTCCAGAATTAGGAATATCAGGAATTGAAGCAAAAATTGATACTGGTGCCTACTCTACTGCAATTCATGCAAATAGATTTTGGGTGGATCAAAAAGATGATATTGACTATTTAAATTTTGAGCTATTAGAACCAAGTGATGATAATTATGTAGGATTAGTTATTCGAACCAAAAACTTTTATACAAAAACAGTAAGAAGTAGTAATGGTAAAAAAGAAACCAGATTTATTATAAAAACAATTATTAATATCGGCGGAAAAAAAAGGAAAACTGATGTTAGCCTTGCAAACCGAGGTAAAATGAGATACAATGTATTAGTTGGCCGAAAAGTATTAAAAAATGGATTTCTAGTTGACGTGTCAAAAAAGAACATAACAAAATGAAGATAGCTATACTTTCTAGAAACCCAAATTTATATTCAACAAGCAGATTGGTTCAAGCTGCAGAAGAACGTGGACACGAAGTTCGAGTATTTGATCATACCAAATGCTACATTGTAAATGAAAGCCGTGAACCAGCCTTGTATTATGGGAAAGAGAAAATTGAAGGTTATCAAGCGGTAATTCCAAGAATTGGCGCTTCTGTAACTTTTTATGGAGCTTCTATAATTCGTCAGTTCGAAATGATGAAGGTTTTTTCGACTGTAAAGTCTGTTGCTTTGACACGAAGTAGAGATAAATTAAGAAGTATTCAGATTATGTCTAGAGAGAATTTAGGGATTCCCAAAACTGCTTTCGCAAGAAGTCCTAAAGATATTCCTCACTTAATTAGAACTGTTGGAGGAGCTCCTTTGATTATTAAGGTTTTGGAAGGAACTCAAGGTCTTGGTGTTGTTTTAGCCGAAACTCAAAAAGCTGCTAAATCTGTTATTGAAGCATTTATGGGCATGGAAACCAACATACTTGTTCAAGAGTTTATAAAAGAAGCCGGCGGAGCAGACATTAGAGCATTTGTAGTTGACGGTAAAGTTGTAGGAGCCATGAAAAGACAAGGAAAGGAAGGTGAATTTAGATCTAATTTGCACCGCGGTGGTTCTAGCTCTATGATTAATTTAAAGCGAAGCGAACGTTCAGCAGCAATTAAAGCAGCTGCAGCAATGGGTTTAAGCATTGCAGGAGTTGATATGTTACAATCAGAAAGAGGGCCACTAATTTTAGAGGTAAACTCTTCTCCAGGACTAGAAGGAATTGAAAACGCTACAGGTGTTGATATAGCTTCTAAAATTATAGAGTACTGTGAAAACAGCGCTGGTAAAAAGGCTAAACTGAAAGATAAGGTTGGAGTTTAATTAATTGTCATTGCAATGGAGCGACAGCGGAAGAAGCAATCTCTTCCTACAAAGGACTGCTTTACTTCGCTTTGCTCTGCACAGGCTCAAACTTCGAAGTGACTTTAAAAAAAGTAAAATGAAAAAAATACTCAGCATAAACAATCAAATCATTCACACAGGTGAAAAGGCAATTGTTAATTTAAACATAGCTCGACTAGCATCTGGAACTGAGATTGATTTACCGATTTATGTTTACAGAAGCATCAACCCGGGTCCTACTGTATTAATGAGCGGAGGTTTACATGGGGATGAGGTTGATGGAATCGAAATCGTAAGAAGATTGATCGACCAAAAGGTTTTTGAAGGTTTATTGTGTGGATCTGTCATAGCTATTCCAATTATGAATATCTACGGATTTCTAAACTTTTCAAGAGAAGTTCCAGATGGCAAAGACATAAACCGAAGCTTTCCGGGAAGTAACACTGGCTCATTAGCTTCTAGGGTTGCTTATTATCTTAGACAAACGGTATTAAAAGAAATTGATTTTGGAATTGACTTCCATACAGGGGGTGCAAATAGGTACAATTACCCGCAAACACGATATGCTCCAAATGATTTAAGAGCCAAGGAAATTTCAAAGGCATTTAATGCTCCAATAAGTCTCGAATCAAGGTTAATTGATAAATCCATTAGAAAGGAAGCATTTAAAATGGGAAAATCAATTGTTGTTTATGAAGGTGGGGAATCTATGCGATTTGATGACGATGTTATTGATCAAGGAATTGAGGGTGCTAAAAAAGTATTGAATCATTATGATATGATTAAATATAACGGAAAATTAAACTCAGTTACCATATGTGATTCTAGCGCTTGGATTAGAGCTAAAAGTTCAGGTTTATTTCAACCTGCTGTGGTGTCAGGACAGAAAGTTAAAAAAAAGGATATTATTGCTAAGATTGTTGACCCCTTTGGTAAGTTTCAGACTAAAATAAAAGCGCCCAAAGATGGAATCATCATTGGGCACAGTAATGCTCCTGTAATTAATCAAGGAGATGCTTTATTTCACTTAGGAACTAATTAAACTCGATATAATCAACTTCAAGTGCATATGCACCTGTGTAATCATTACTTGTAAGGAAAGCTAATTTGTTAATTTTTTTCAACTCTTTTTTACTAATTTTTTTTAAATCTTCTGATTCTAAATCAATAAAGTCTTTAGAACCGATTTCTAATTCAATTTTCATTAACATAGAAATAGCAGCGCCCTTTGCTCTATATTTACTTCTACAGTTGAAAAGTCAGAAACATTAAAATCCAATCGCGGACCTGCTAACATTGTTATGTTTTCGTCGCTTGATTCTTTATAACCGGTTAATCTCACCGATTCATCCGAATAACTAACTGAAGCAGCGGAAGCTTTCGTCTCATCTTTTGAAATTCCAGTCCAAGTATTGCTCTTTAGATTTCCAAAATCAATTTTGGTATTCTGTATGGTAAAAAAAGTTAATACAGTAAAAATTGCAATTAATGTTTTCATATTTCATGTTATATGACACCATAAACGTATTATGCATGCATAAGGTTACGCTATTTAGAAAATAGTTTAATACTTTTTATAACTATTTCTAAATGCTATATAAAATCTATATAATCAACTTCGAAAACAAACTCTTTTTCTTGCTTTTCATTGGATATAAAACCCAATCTAATAACTTTTTCTAATTCAGAGATTGTTACTGTATCGCCCGTAAATCGGCCAATATTATACTTCCTAAATTTCTTTATAGGTAGCTTCACCTCTTTCCATTCTCCGTCTGTTTTATCTAAATCAAATTTAAAGTATGGTATAAACCATCTTCTGTCAGTTTCTAAAGTCATTGCAAAACCAACTCCTTCTGACTTATACTTTACTTTAATATATTTTACCTCAGACAAATCAATTGGTTTAAAAGGTCCTTTTAAAGAGGAAAATCCGCCATTGTTCGCTAAAGAAATTTCCCCAATTAGTTTCACACTTTCCTCAGTGTAGGTAGCCATTCCTTTAGACATACCTCCCATTACACCATCATTTAATGCTCCGAAAGTAAAATCTTTGGCAGACCCAAAATCAATTTTGTCGGGGATATTTGATGATAATACAATTGCCAAAAGCCCTATTACTAAATGTTTCATAAGTACGAAACATATAGATGTATTTTTAGTTCAGTGTTAAAAAAAATAGAGACTATAGGGCAAAAAAAACCCCCCGTCTCTTTATAAAAAAGGAACGAGGGATTAACTAATAGGATCTTAAATTATTTCTTCAATAAATCTCTTATCTCTCCTAATAAAACTTCTTCTTTAGTTGGTGCAGGTGGAGCAGCAGGAGCTTCTTCCTTTTTCTTCTCCATTCTTTCCTTCATCCCATTATATGCCTTTACCACCGTAAAAATTGCAAATGCAACTATTACAAAAGTGATAATCGTATTGATAAATGCGCCAAAAGAAATAGCAACTTCTTTGATTGCATCTCCTGCACCTTCTGCAGTTTCTGCAGTAGCATCTTGAATTACATATTTTAACTCATTAAAATCTACACCACCCATTAAATATCCTACTGGTGGCATGATTACATCTTTTACTAAAGATTTAACAATTGCACCAAAATAGGTAGCCATAATTAAACCCACTGCCATTTCCATGACATTACCTTTGCTAATAAATTTCTTAAACTCGTTCATTTGTCGTTAATTTTTGTTCGTACGTCTACAAATCTATATGATTTATCTTAAATAAAAAATCATTCTATTCTTTCAAAAAATAATTTAAAATCAAGTTTAAAAAAATTGTCTATAGCTTGCTCCTTAAGGTTTTCAAAAAAACTTGTGGAGTTGTAATACACTCCAAATTTTGTTCTATCAATAAAAAGTGAGCCTGATAGTTGCATAAATTCTGCGTTTTTTTGAATACTTATAGTAAAAACTAAACTATCTTTAATACCTCTTATCATTGCTTGGCCGCTTACTAAAGCCGAATCAGAATTAGTCAATTCTATTCTGTTAAGGCTAAAAGTAGCCTCATCATATCTTTTTACCTCAAAAAAATCTTTGCATCTTAAATGCTTTTCTAAATCATTGTTTTCTGCATCGAGGCTTTTCATATCAACGACGAGATATGAAGACTTAATACTTGAATCATTAAGAATAAGAATCCCTGATTTTAACCTTAAAGTCCCAGACATGGAGTAACTTGTTAATGCAGCCTTGCCAGTCCAATTTATGATGGATTTATCCGTATTTAATTTTAGCTCTTGTGCTTGTAATATATTCAAGCAAAATGTAAAAATTATTAATAAAATATCTTTCATAATATTTTTAATTAGAGTATAAACTACCAACAGTATCTAGCATACCAATTCCAAACACTTTATTGCCTTTTTCGTCGATGCCAATTACATATTACATTGTCCAGCCCCCAAATAAGGTAGATTGGGTGCGTCAATTATCTTTAAATGTATAAGGTTGACCGGCTTTCATGATTCTATTTTTAATATCATATAATTTGCAAAACTCTTTTGCACCCATGGCCACTCTTAGATACCACTGATTGTTGTAATAAATAAAAGCACCTCCTTCTAATACTTTAATATTTTCTTTAATTGATAATAAAGAAGTTGTATGCTTCCAAAAGAATAATCCTTCTTCATTTTCTTCTATGCTTACGTAAACAGGATTTGGAAAATGTTGAACTTGTATTAATTGTTCTAATCCATCAAACTTTGAAGGTAAAGTATCTGTCTCAGGATTTTGAGCCATTGCCAATTGATAATATAACAGGCTTGTAAGTAGTATTGTAAACTTCATTTACTTTTTTTAGCAAACATATACCATACTTGCATCATTGAAGGCTCAAATAAAAATATGAGACCTATTAAACAATCTATTCTTGCAAATCAGAAGGTGACTTTCCAGTAATCTTTTTCACAATTCGATTGAGAGAGGCCTTAGAGTTAAAACCTGAATCGTAGGCTAAACCTAAAATACTTTTGTTTTTAAAGTCTTCTGAATTTATCAATCGTTTTAGTTCATCTACTCTGTATGAATTAACATAATCGGAGAAACTTTTTTGAATAGATTTATTAAGTACTTGAGTTAATTGATGTGGTTGTAACTGAATATGCTCTGCCAATTCTCTTAGATTCAAATCTGGATTTAAATAAAGTTTATCAGTATTCATTGAAGCTTCTAATTTTTGAATTGCTAAAGAGTGTTTTTCAAATAGGATTGGATTACCCTTTTCAGCTTTAGTTAAATAGGGTAAGTCCTTTTTCAAATTACCTTGAATTCCTAACCAATAGGTCAATAAACCTAAAACCGAATATAGTGGTACCCTGTAATATTGATTAAAAGCAAAATCAAAAAAGAAAAAATCTATTAGCACTATAATAATAGTGATAAAAGCAAAAGATAAATAAATTCTTAGCAAAGTCTTCAACCATGATATTTCTTCTTTTTGCACTGGTTTTCGAGATTCGTCAGAATAGATATTAATATGCTCTAGTGATTTTAAAACGTAAAAAATTATTATCAAACTAAAAATAACAAATTGCGAAGGCCAATGCATCCAAAAAATATAAACGCTGGTTCCAAAGTCTCCAATACTTTCTGTTGTTCCATCCCAATAAAAATTTAAACTTCTAACATAGTTGCTAATTATAAATTCTATTGAAACAGGCAATAAATGGATCCAATCCTTCTTTAGCAATTTAAAATCTGGGTCTATATATGCTTTAGCATAGAAAAATATTAGCGATCCATACACCTAATTATAATCCAAAGCTATGTGGTAAGTCCAAGAAGTAAATCCAATTAAGCCATAACTACTAAATAGTTCAATTAATAGCCTATATGAGAAAAAGAACAATAAGTAGGATAAAAAGCGATTGGCTTTTTTCCTCTTATTATTAGCCTTAAATAAAATCACCCCAATTACAATCCCTTGAATTGAACCTACCGAAATAAGGATTCTATAAAGGTCAACAATATTCACAAGGAGCAATTTAAGAAAAGGAAATTCAAAAAATAAGTGATTTTATCATTATCATTAGGAATAGTACAAAACATTGATT